>Ga0268264_10000176_pt1 | contig 136166 bp, 108 predicted proteins | sample KBSSwiS32_FD_190357 | JGI IMG/M metagenome (GOLD analysis project Ga0268264, IMG submission 190357) | Switchgrass rhizosphere microbial communities from Kellogg Biological Station, Michigan, USA - KBS Switchgrass S3-2 (SPAdes) (version 2) | ecosystem: Host-associated > Plants > Roots >... | reverse complement strand
AACTGTTGCTCCTGCAACCAGCTCAAACAGCGGCTCCCTCGAGGCAGCCGAAAGCAGCCTGGAAAGAGCCCTGCGCCAGGCTCGGATCGCCACCGGAGCTACGACAGATCGGGAATCGAATTCTGCCGGTAGCTACGCCCCGGCGATCGGCCTTTATCGGCGCGTCAGCCAGTACAGTGATGACCGCTCCTCAGAATCCGGTCTGATGAAGAGTTGGAACGACATCGTGCGCGAGAATCGATTCGAGGAAACTGGTATGGCGGGCTATGCGAAGGCCGTTGCACAGAATGACTCGGTGGCGCTCCCGTCGCGCGTTCTCCACCTGACCGTCTAGCCGGAGAAGCTCATTATCAACGTGCGAATGCAACGGGCGGCAAACTGGGTCACGGTCAGCCTGCTTTGGATGTTCACTCACACGGCCTTTGCGGTTCCTGCCGCAGTGGCTCACCGCGATATAGACGAGTTTGCGTCTCGCTTCATAACCTCATTTGAGAATCTCGATCTGCCGGGGTTCATGGCCTGTTTTGCGGATGATGCGACGGTGTTCTTTCCAGTTCCCGAGCCGCCCGATCTGTTCGTGGGGAAAGTGGCGATTCAGCAGCAATTCCGACGGGTTTTCGATGGGATCCGCGCGAACGCGACCTCCGGACCGCCATACCACCACCTCGTCCCCGAAAATACGCACGTCCAGGTGTTGAGCCCTGTTTCCGCGGTGATGACCTTCCAGTTGCGAAATGCCGAGCGAGTCGCTCGCCGCACCCTGGTTTTGAAGAAATCGCACGGTCAATGGCTCATCGCGCAACTTCACGCATCGAACGTTCCGATCGCGCCCGCGCGCGCGCCGTAGGCGGAATTCAGCGCAACACGCTGTCAATCATCAACGCAGCCTTGCCTTGCGGCCGCTTCAGCATGGCCTGGAGTTGAAATATCCGCGCGGAGCAGGCCGCGTCCGGGGACACTGCGGGCGCCAGCGGCAACTCCTTGTGACCGACAACATCCGCGGCAGCTTTACCGAACTCCTTCTCGATATCTTCCTGGATTGCACCGAACTCCCGCGCGGCATCGTTGAAATCAACATGCACGTCGCCGTCCGCCAGGCCACGTCGCTGCATGCCCTCGTTGGTGGCCCGATAGAGTTGCACTACCGCAGCCTGGAAGGCTGCTGTGTTCTCTGCGCTCAATGCGTGTATTGACTCCTGCTCATCGAGCGTCTGCGTTGCCATAAAGCGGTAGCACAACGCCGGATCTCGCGCTTGCAACTCCTCGAGGGTGCCAACGGCGACACGACCCCAAACCAACCGCGATTTCTGATCAGCAAATCCGAGGTGCTCGTTGATCGACCGGGTCAGGAAAGTGCGCGCTTCGAGCAGCGCCTGGGAGAGTGTCTCACCACGCGCCATGCGCGCACCGAGGAACGTCCACAACGTTTTGGCATCACTGGGAGCAAACTGTTCCACTGCTGCATACACCGCATTGTTCCTGATCTCGGCTTCCATCCGCAGCTCCGGATTCAAGCGCATGCGCACGGCATCGGTCCGACTGAGGCTCCAGAGTATCGCCATGGCGACCATCAGGGCGATCAGGAAGGTTTTCAGAAGGTCGTTGTCATCTGCAGTTTCGTTCCGATGCGCAACCCACACAACAGTGCCGGCCAGCGACGCGCACAGTGGCATCGAAAGGAGAATGAGGAGAGCGGCGGTCAACATCGTCATTGCCGCGCTCCCAGCAGACCTACTGTCCATCCAGCCTGACGCAACCTCCTGGTGGCCTGCACGTTCAGATACACCAGTGCAATCAGGTTGATCAACGGAAAGTAGGACAACACCATGAACAGGATCTTCGTGCCCTGGGACTTCTGCAGTCCGGAGCAGATCTTCAGCACGCCCAGCAAAGAGTAGGCAGCCGTGCAGAAATACAGGCCGTAGATCACCCAGTCCGGCGCCACATGCCCCTGATCGAGTCCACGCAGCACAAAATTCAGGAGAATGCTGTAGATCACGATTTTCTGCCCTCGCGAGAGCAGCCATTCGAGCTCATCTGAATCGACTTCGGCGGGCTCTGCCGTGGAGCGTTGGGTAGTCGGTTGTACCCGTTGGGCATTCGGTTGTAACTGCGGTTTGGCCGAGACATCCTGGGCCTGCGCCACCTTGACGTAGGCCACCTGGCAGGAAGGGCATTGCCATTGCGGCGCACTGTCTGTTGGCCGCCGTCCATAGCCGCATTTGGGGCACTTCACCGACAAATCCGCCACGCTCCAGATGATGGTGCGTGACACTACGCGGCCGCGGCGCACTACACCGTGCGTCCAGTCACGGCAGCGCCTACGATTATGTGAAGCAGCTCGCGATCGAACTCAGGCGGCTTTGCGACGCACCAACCGCGGATCTTCCAGGTCGTTCAGAAGCCGGCTCCACATGCATTTCAAATGAGCCGGCGATAGCCCGGCCTCGGGCAGCGAGAGCCGCACGGTCGCGTCATCGACAACCGAGTTGGTGTGTAGTACAGCCAGCGCGCCTGCGATGCGCCCGAAACGAAGCGACCGGCCTAGCGGTGTCGTTGGATCGCTCGTCAACGTCTGCTCTTCCAGCGCAGCCACCATCAACTCGGACAGCTCCCATTCGACGCCGAGTCGCCAGGCAAACACCGGCGCCTGCGACGCCAGCAGAGCCGCGATCAATTGCGGCGTGGGGCGACGCTTCTTCTGATCAGGATTATTCTGACAGTGCTCAATTGTGGCGCGGAACAGAATGATCTCGGCCAGTCCGCTGATGAGGCACAGCAGTTCCGCGCCAAACGCATCGGTGCGCTCAACGAGCGCTGCGTGAGGAATGGCGGCGTGTGCGGATCTCTGCGCATGCTCCCAGACCAACTCCGGAAAGCGTGAAAATACTTTCGCGCTGTTGATCTGGAAAATCGGCTGCAATATCGAGCTCGCCACGAGCGAGCGCAAGCCATCCGACCCCAATATGACCACCGCCCGCTCGATCGATTCAACCTTACCGGCGGCCACCCGGTAGTAGGCGCTGTTGGCCATTTTCAACAGGCTACCCACCATGGAAGGGTCGCGCGCGATAATGGCTGACAGCTCGCGACGCGAGACGTCCTCGTCATTGATGGCGCGCATCAGTTGTGGCAGCAGGTTTGGCCGACGCGGCGTCAGCCGCTTCTGTGTCATCGGATCGCCGATTGCAGCAAGCACGGAAGCGACAACCGGGTGGTCGTCGGACAAAGGCGGTCCCAGATCCTCGAGTCCCAGCTCCAGTTGCCGAAGCCGCCGGGTAATCTCAGGTGGATCCAGAATCTCCACTGGAGCGGCCTCGAGCAGCGGCGGCTCAGGCAAATGCTGTAGTTCGGCCGGCAGTTCGAGCGTGAGTGGAACGGCGTCCGCGGCTACTTCCGTTACCGGAGCCTGGGCTGCAGCGGTAGCCGTGGTTAGCGCCCTGCGCAAGACGGGGCGTAGTGCGAATCCAAACCCCGCACCCAGGGTGGTCAGAAGGAGCACTGAAAAGTAGATCACCATGGCGCCGGTTAGCCTTGCGGACCCGCCAGTCTTTCCCGAAAGTATTTCAGTTGTCGGCACCGGGCCCGATGACTTTAGGAATCAATTCTCGTGTGAAGTGGCGCACACTCTCTCTTCAGCGACCCGGCCTCACGCTGCGTCGCGGTCGTATCAGCCTCACTGTGTCGATGGCGTAAAGCGGCCCACTGGTGGGCGCCGTGAATACGAAACACAAATCATGCTCCCCGGTCGCTGGAGCAATCACAGCCTCAACAGCCTGGCGAGCCTCGCTCCCCGCCGGATCGGGAAGAGCCACGCGAGCCATCTCTGCCCCGCTCTCGCAGCGGTCCTGATAAACCACCAGCTCGCCGAACCGCGTCCGCGCCGGATAGGACTTCAGTTGGCCCTTATGATTAGCCAACCCGAAGTTACGAGCCAGGCGCGCAATGTTGAGCTCGAGGGCGGTAACGCCGCTCAGCAAGGCTCCCGGGTACACATAGCAGCTATTCAACAGGTCCACGTCATAGACCGGCGCGGCGGCAGGTGAGTTGGGTGTCAACGGAAGCCGCAGCCTCAGGTTATTACCCGGGCACACCTGCAGCTGACTGGATGAGCGGGTCAAAAGAGTATCTGCCCTGAAGGCAAACGACCGCGTTGCAGCCAGCGGCAGACCGTCAGAGCTGAACACCGCAGCCTTGATTCCCGTGCCCAGAGGCAAAGGAAGGGGCGCTGTGTACAACTTCCCCCTCGGGCCTGGCTCCGACCCATCGGTTGTATAGCGGATAGTGCCAAACCCCGCCTGGTTGGCGAGCTTCACGAGTCCTTCCCCATTCTCCACAGCGGCGTTGCCGCCACCGACTACCTCGAAGTCAACTGCAAACGCAGAATCAGCAGCGGCAATCGACTGCCGGCGATAGCGCCGCATCTGGGCAGGAAGGCGATCCAGAAAGCCGGCCCAACTCATACGCGCGGGCGCAGTCCAAACAGCCTCCGACAACGCATCGACGCGAGGAAAGGCGGCATGCTGCAGATACCAGTCCGAGAGCAGGTATTCGCTCCATAGACTGGCTTGCGCGCCTAAAACGTGGCTGGCTGCTTCTGTACTCAATGCAGCCGGAACGGCCTCGAAGTTGTAAACCTGCGCCAGCGACACAACGCTTGGGCGTCCGGCAGGCTCATCGTCCAGGCGGCTTTGCAGATTGTCGAAATAGAGGGTCGGCGAAGGTGCCAACACAACGTCGTGGCCGAGTCGCGCTGCCTCGACTGCGCCATTGGTACCCCGCCAACTCATCACTACAGCGTTCGCGGGAACACCGCCGTCGAGAATTTCATCCCAACCCACCATAGTCCGGCCGCGCGCGGTGAGATAGGAGCCGATCTGACTCATGAACCAACTCTGCATCGCCTCCTCGTCAGCGATGCCAAGAGCCTGCATCCGGGCCCGGATGGCGGGCGAGGATTTCCACTGGTCCTTGATGGCCTCGTCCCCGCCCAGATGGATGTACTTGCCAGGAAACAAAAGCAGGATTTCGTCAATGACATTCTTGACGAAGGTCAGGCTGGCAGGGCTGTTATCGTAAAGATAAGGATTCACGCCCCAATTGCTGGAAACCGCTGGCCTTTCACCGGTTACACCGAGCTCGGGGTAGGCGGCAATAGCCGCCTGAGCATGCCCAGGCAAGTCGATTTCCGGTACGACGGTAATGTAGCGCGCGGCGGCGTAGGCCACGATCTCGCGTATGTCCTGCTGCGTATAAAACCCGCCATATATCTCTGTCTCACTTCCCGCCCCGCCGTTCGAGGGTGGACTACGCCAACCTCCGACTTTTGTGAGCTGCGGATAGCGTTTGATCTCGACGCGCCAACCCTGATCATCGGTCAGATGCAGCTGAAGGACGTTGAGCTTGTGCTGCCCCATCTGCTCGATGATGGCCTCAACAGAGGCCACAGACAGGAAGTGGCGCACGGGGTCGAGCATCAGGCCTCTCCACTTGAAGCGGGGGGCGTCCTCGATGTGAATGCCTGGCAGATGCACGCTCGAATTGTGTGCCGCGCCGTTGGAAAGCAACTGCGCCGCAGTCATGGCGCCGTAGTAGAGACCCGCTTCAGTTTGCGCAACGATGCGCATGCCCTTGGAATCCACATCCAGGGTATACCCTTCAGGATCGGCCTCGGGATTTGCGGTAGCCAAAGTGAGTGTGATGTTCGCAGGGCCACAGCGAAGGGTCTGTAAGTCGAGTCCCTGTACTGCGCGAAGGGTAGACTGCAGGCGTTGCGCCACTTTAATTGTCTCGCCAGTCGCGCAAATGGACGTTTGAGTGTTTGCGGTGAAACCTCCAGGCGCGGGCGTGACTCGAGCCGGCCACGGTATCAGCGACGGCTCGTTCGCTCCGGCCGCGGCGCAGCCGAATAGCGCCACCGCCGCTGCCAACCTGTAAATCCCGCGCCCCTCCAACTACGGACTGCCCAACAAAGGCACAACCACATTCAGCACCAGGACGCCCAACAGCCCTACAGTGCCAGCCAGACTTTCCATCAGCGTCCAGGATCGGAAGGTGTCCCGCAGATCCAGGTTGAAATACTCCTTGAACAGCCAGAATCCCGCATCGTTGACGTGGGAGCACATCAAGCTGCCGGCGCCGATCGACAACACCATCAGATTGGGATCCACGTGCCTGGCCGTGACGATCGGAACCATGATGCTCGCGGCAGTGAGTCCGGCGATGGTAGCGGACCCAAGGGCTATTCGGATCGCGGTAGCGATGAGCCAACCGAGGATCAGGGGTTGTAGTGGAATGAGCTGCAGCCAGGCGCCGAGCTGCTCACTGACGCCGCTGTCAACAAACACCTGTTTGAGTGCTCCGGCGCCCGCGAGTATCAACAATATGGCGGATACATCTCGCAGGGACGCTCCGTAGGCTTGCATGAGCGCTTTGAGGTCCATGCGCCCGATAACGCCCAGGCTGAATGTCGCATAGATCAAGGACACCAGCAGGACAACCGTTGGTTGGCCGATGAAGTCCACAATCGCGGCAAACTGGGGCGCTTTCGGGTGAAAGTACGTAAACGCGGTACTTGCAGAAATCAGCAGCACCGGCAAAAGCGCTGTAAAGCAACTGTTGAACGCGCCCGGTAACCTCTCATCGGGCGGAGCGTCCGCTGTAGATGAGACCGCGGATGGGCTCCGCGCTTCGCTGTCAGGCTGCGGCGTCACATTCTTCAATGTCAGCGCCAGCAGGGGCCCGGCGATCATCAGCGCAACACCCCCCACGATCAGCCCGTAAATCAGGGTCAGGCCCGTGTCGGCTCCAAAGAGCTTGATCAGCGCGATCGGTGCTGGATGGGGCGGCAGAAAACCGTGTGCTATGGACAGACCACAGACCAGCGGAATGCCCAGCTGGACCATGGGCAATTTCGTGCGCGGTCCGAAAGAAAACAGAAGCGGCACCAGCACGACAAAACCAACGCTGTAGAACAGCGGAATACCGACGATCAGGCCCGTGAGAGCCATGGCGATCAGGATCAGACGGTCACCGACAGCACCGAGGAGCGCCTTCGAGATGCTTCGCGCCGCACCACTGTCGGCGATGATGCGGCCGAACATGGCTCCGAAGCAGATGATGGCGGTCAGTCCCCCCAGCATATCTCCGACGCCGCGCTCCAGCGACTTGCCGATGTCGCTCAACGGCATGCCGAAGCACAGGGCCGCGGACAGGGCGATTGCGATGAAAGCGGCAAAGGGGGGCACCCTGCCCCACCCGATTAGAAGAATCAGCAACGCGATCAGAAGAATAACGGCAACAACGGTCAAGGCACGCGCAGCTCCGTCCGAAAAGCCCGAATCACCCGGTCATTATGAGCCTCCGCCCGACAGGCTCAAAACTCCATCCGCAGACCCACTCGGTACATCCGCCCGAGAACATCGTAGAGGTAGGGATTGACGCCATAGTACACAGTGGACTGCGGCGCGGGCTCCGGCGCCTTGTTGAGGAGATTATCAATCTTGAAATAGGCCGTCAGATTCCCGGTCATGTTATACGTACCGCCGAGATCGACGTAGGTCGCTCCCCTCATGACGTTGTTGGCAATGGTCGGGTGGTTGATGGTCGAGACCGGGCAATTCGTCTCGCACTGAATGTATTCCCGAGCGTACACACCATCGCTGAACCAGCGCTCGGTGAGCGTCAAGCCAAAATTCCCGGCATCCCACGCCTGGGTGAATTCACCCTTCCAGTAGGGGACGCTGCTCGAGGTCACGGCATTGGCCAGATTGACTCCCGCGCTCTGAACAGGAATCGAGTTGGGCAGGCCCGACTCGGTCAGGAAGCTGATGGTGCGGGTCGCCAAGGCACGCATCGTCAGCGTGCCGGGAACCCGCAGTGCTGACAGCCCCGTCCGGTACATGATCTCGATATCGACGCCCTCATCCCGCACCTTGGCCAGATTGAAAGCCTGCACCCTGATGTAGTTGGTGTTCGGGACCGGACTGGTCAGCAACATCTGCGAGCACAGCTGCTGATTCCCGCCGGCGCACAGATCGGCCTCCTGCTGCGCCGTGAGCGCCGAAATCTGATTGTTCACCCGGATGTCGTAGTAGTCGATGGAGGCACTGAGGCCAGGCAGAAACTGCGGCTGCGCCAGGGTAACACCGAAGGTGGTATTGCGGGCGATCTCAGGTTTCAGAGCGGGATTACCGACCGTTTCTCCGAGCAGGTTGAACGCTGTGCCTTTGAAGAGGACCGTGGTGTTGGTCACCACGGGAGCCGCGAACAATTCGCTCAGGTTGGGCGCCCGTATGTCGCGTGACGTGACCGCTCGAAAGCTCAGGCCGTCAATCGGCGTCTTCCAGGTCCCCCCGGCCTTCCAGGCGGTCACGTTTCCGGAGGTGCTGTACTTGGTTTGCCGGACAGCCAGGTTCACATTGGCTTCGCCTGCCGCATCCGACTTCAGGAAGGGAAGATTCTGCTCCAGGTAAACCTCATAGACGTGATAGGAGCCGGTGCCATTGTGATAGTTTCCGGCGTACCAGTTGTTACCTGCTGGATTCAACACCGGGTCGGCCGGATAGGCCGCCGAGTAGGGGCTCTGGTCCGTCACCCCGTTGCCATAGGGGTCAGCGGTGGTGAGGTAAGCCTCGTTGCGGTACTCCGCTCCAGTTGCGAAGGATACCGGTCCGGCCCACAGTGAAAACGGCGCGCCGCTCAGATTGAAGCTGGCGACATGCTCTACCTGGCGGGAACGTTGTTTCGGCCCATCAGCCGGCAGGACATAGGCGAGCGCCGCAGGGTCGACTGCAACCTGGCCGATGACATTCAAGGGCACACATCCCGAAGCCTGGGCGGCGGTATTCCTGCAAACCACCGTGCCATTCGGTCCGGCAGCTGCGTCGATGGCCGCATTGTAGCGGGGGGTCAGGGAAATGTTGCTGACATCAATAGCAGTGCGGTTGGTGCCGTACGCATAGTAGCCATCGTACGACCACTTCGTTCCAAAGATGTCGGCAGAGCCGTCCGTGCCGAAGACCAGACGCAGCAATTGCCGTGTTGCATTGACATCGACCGGGTTGGGAAGCTCGCCATTGCTGGTTCCGAAGCCGAAGCTCTGAATGTTGTCATTTGCGCAGGCAGCCCGGATCTCGGCGGGTAAAAACGGGTTGCTGCACTGGATAGTCAGATTTAATTTTTCGGCGCCCGTGTTCGGTATGTTGGTCGCGCTCACCCGCGATGCATTGACCGTAGCATAGACCTCATTGTTGTCCGTGAGGTCGTAGCCGATCCGGCTATATCCCACCGTGCGATCGAGCGCCGACGCGAGACTCGTGCCATTGGCCACATCCCCGCTCAAATCACCGCCTACACAGAACGGGCTGAAGCAATTGGTTCCGTATTGAAACGCTTGCGGCGCTCCGTTCAACCCAAACGCGGTCCCCTTGAGCGGACCGCTCGTGATGAGTCCATATTTCGCGTATTGGAATTGCTGTGCATTCTGGATGACGGTGTACTGAGGCTTTCCGTCGTTAGTCTGCCCAATGGGACGAACCAGAAACGCGGGAGCCTTGAACCACGTACGACCATTCGGGCCCGGTCCGACCCCAAAGCCGCCGGCGGGTACGCCGTTCTCCTTGGTGTACTCGCCGCTGAGCTCCACGTGCAGTTTGTCACTCATAAACGCTCTGCCCCAGGCCGCCTGCGCAGTGCCGTTCTTGTCGTCCTGGTAGGTGGTCTCACCCGCTTCGAAGTTCGCTTTGAAGCCTTCGAACTTCTTGTCCGTTACAAAGTTGACGACACCGCCAATGGCATCCGACCCATAGGATGCGGAGGCTCCGCCGGTCACGACATCGACGCGCTTCATCAACAACTGCGGAAACTGGCTCACATCCACGACGCCGGTGACGTTAGCCGGGGTCACTCGCTGCCCATCGAGTAGCGTCAGAGTACGAATGGTGCCCAGGTTGCGCAGGCTGAACGAGCTCAATCCCTGCATACCGCTACTGGTACTGTTGGAAAAGGTCGTGCGTCCGGTGCTGCCCTGGAGCGCGGGTAACTGCGCGATGGCATCGAACAGGTTGGGCTCGGCTACTTTCTCAATATCCGCACTGGACAGCACGGTCGTCGGCGTCGGTTGCGTAAACCCCGCCGAGGTAATTCGCGATCCGGTGACCACAACCGCCTCCAGAGGCTCGTCCTCCGGGCTGGCCGGCTGCGGTGGATCCGCAGCTCCAGCGCGCAGCGGCGCGGCTGACAGAACCAACAAGGACGCGCAGCAAACATACAAAAGTCGTCTGACCGTATGCATTTCCCTCGGACCCCATACAACCCACCGCTCAGTGGCGGCTTTTGGGCAGGCGACTGCAGCATAAACACGCTTTTACAAAACCGTCAAATGAAAAACGTCATTTTTGATTCTTTTACTACATTCGACCGTCCGAAAGAGGGCCGCAAGGCCGCCACGGGACTGGCGGCGGACAGGTTCGATCAGTCGCCGATGGGTTGTTGAGGGTTGATTCCGTGCAGCCAGGCCACACTGCCGCGCATCTTACGCAACGACAGATGAGCCTTTTCGCCCAGGATGGCGGCCACGGCATAGGCGAGCCGGTCGATCACGAACAACTGGGCGAATCGCATGGGATTGGGCTGGATCTCTTCGATTCCGGAAGCGCCCAGCCCGACGTGCAAACAAATGTCGGCATCACGACCCAGTGGCGTCTCTTTGTCAGTGATGGCAATACAGGTTGCCTTGCAGTACTTGGCCAGCTCCAGGCTCTCCTGCAACTCGCGAGGGCGCCCGGTGGACGAAATAAAGAGCGCTACATCGCCCTCGGCCAGAATCGCAGCGGACATACGCTGGGTATAGCCATCGGTGAAAACCATCACCGGCACGTTCAGTCGGAACAGCCGGTTGTGCGCCTCGACGGCCATCGCGGCCGAGCTGCCCCCGATACCGTAAACAACCACGCGACCTGCCTTCGCGACCGCCTGCGCGCTGCGTAGTACATCTTCGTTGACCAGGGTGCTCCGTGTGCGTGTGAGGGCTTCGATGATGGTGTCGAACAGGCGATCATCATCGAGACCCTTCTGTGCCATGCCACGACCGGCCACCGCACCGCGCCCGCTCGGGCCGACCGCTTTGGTCGCCCGCTCAGCCCGATCGCTGTTGGCCTGAGAGAGCGCCAGCTCCTGGATCAGGCGAAACTTCAGATCCTTGAAGCCTTCGCAGCCGACGGTGCGACAGAATCGCAGGATCGTGGGCTCACTGACGCCGAGATCGGCGGCCACGGAGCGTACGCTCGAGCGCACGAAATCGTCGGGCGCGGCCAATATCTGTCTGGCGATTCTGACCTCCGAGCGGGTCATGGCATCCATCATGCCTTCGAGCCGCGGCAGAATATCGCCGCTGTCAGAACTGCTGCGCCCTTTGTTCATGCCCCATCTTCTTGATGTTGACCGGGAATTTCAATCACACGGCCGGCCTGGATGTCATTACTGCTACATTTTATGTTTGACGATACTACATTTCTGATAGATCATGATTTGTGGATGAACCCAGGATGCATCCCGAGGAGTCACCTTTTGGCCATTGAACGCATCGGCGGCGCGAGGACGGGTACAGGCGGACAAAGCCTGCCTTTTTGCCAGGCCACGGTCGCAAACGGTTTCGTGTTCGTATCCGGGCAGGTCGCCCTCGATGCCAACGGTGATATCGTCGCAGGGGGTGTCGTTGCCGAAACCCATCATTGCATCAAGAGCATCATTTCCATCCTGGAAAAGGCCGGCTGCACTTTGCAGGATGTTGTGAAAGTAAATGTATGGCTGGACGACGCTCGCGACTTTGCCGCCTTCAACCGTGTCTACGCCTCCTACTTTCAAGAGGCTCTCCCGGCACGTGCCTGTGTGCAGTCAGCCCTCATGGTGGATGCCAAGGTCGAGATTGAAGTGATCGCGCTCCAGCCGAAACATTGACTGTCAGGTCATGTTGGGTCTGAGGGATATCGCAAATACGCCGCTGCCAGCGGGCACCAAAGGGTTGCCGCTGGATGGGTCCATCGCACGGCCGGTCGATTTGATCGATCGCGGGTTGAATGTGTTGCGCGGCGATTTTCCCATGCCGGTGGCCGTGCTGAAACGCTCCGCCCTGGATAACAATCTGCGGGTGATGCAGGCCTACATCGAGCGGGCCGGGGTCAAACTCGCCCCGCACGCCAAGACCACCTTGTGTCCGGAGCTTTTTGCCCGGCAACTCAACCATGGCTGCTGGGGGTTGTCGGTGGCAACCATGAGTCAGTTCAAGTTGTGCCACGACCTGGGAGTCGAGCGCATCATCCTCGCCAACCAGCTGGTCGGCGACCCCGAAATCGCAGGCCTTGCACGCCTGTGGGCGAAAACTCCAAACCGTATTTACTACGTGTTGGTCGATAGCATTGCGGCCGCAGAGCAGATTTCCGCGGGTTTCAGCCGGGTACCCGGCGCGCCTCCCGCAAGAGTGCTCATCGAGATGGGCGTGCCCAACGGACGCTGCGGGGTTCGCAGTCTGGAGGAAGGACTGACACTCGCACGGGCCATTCGCGCGCTGCCAAACATTGAGCTGCACGGCGTGGAAGGTTACGAGGGCCTGTTTGTCAGCGACAACGCCGAGCGTGACACCGAGGCCGTGTCGAGCTATCTCACAGGCGTTCTGCAACTTTATGAGCTCCTGCGGACGGAGGATCTGTTCGCCGATCCGCAACAGATCATCGTCAGCGCCGGCGGGTCAGCCTATTACGACCTCGTCGCCAGAGGACTCACCGATAAATCCTCCGCAGTTGTGCCCATCCTGCGCAGCGGCTGCTACCTGACACATGACAGCGGCTTCTATCGCCGGCTGCTCCAGCGTATGGAAGACAGATCAGCCGCGGGCCCGCCTCCCCGCCTCCTCCCGGCGCTCGAAGTCTGGTCGCGAGTGATCTCACGACCCCAGCCGGACCAGGCTATCGTGATTCTGGGTAAGCGTGATGTCTCGTACGACATCGATTTGCCCATGCCTCGCTGGTGGTTTCGCGACGGGCACCACAACGTGCCTCTGGCCAACGATGACTTCGTCGTAACCAGATTAAACGATCAACACGCATACCTGCGGGTCCCTTCGAGCTCGGATCTGGCGGTCGGTGATCTGCTGGGCTTCGAGATCTCACATCCCTGCACCACCTTTGACAAATGGTCACTGCTGCTCGAGGTCGAAGACGACTACACCGTGCACGCCGGCCTCAAGACTTTTTTTTGAAGAACCTACGACTTTCGCGACCTGACATGGCAGCAGACAAACTCCGTGCCGATATTGTATTAAAAGGCGGTCTGGTCATTGACGGCAGCGGCCGGCCGGGATTTGCGGCTGACGTTGCTTTGCACGCAGACACCATTGTTGCAATCGGAGACCTGGTGACCACCGGGGAACAGGCGAACATCAGCGCGGACCGCGTCATTGATGTAACAGGGCATGTGGTAGCACCGGGTTTTATTGACGCCCACACCCATGACGATCTGATCTGTATCACTCAACCGAGCATGACTCCCAAGATCAGTCAGGGGGTCACGACACTGATTGTGGGGAATTGCGGCATATCCGCCCCTCCCCTGCGTTTTCCCGACAGTGTCAGCGAGCCGTTTAATTTGCTGGGCCAGAAGGAGGACTTCGCTTATGACACCTTCGCCAGCTATCGGCGTGCCATTGAGGCCGTAGCGCCACGCGTGAACGTCGCTGCGCTGGTGGGCCACTCAACTCTGCGCGTGCAGTGTGTCAGTGACCTTGGAAGGCCCGCCACGGCGGCCGAGCGCGAGCAGATGAACGTCCGGTTGCAAGAAGCGCTCGATGAAGGCGCAATAGGCATGAGCTCCGGGGTCTTCTACTCCCCCGCCCAGGCGGCTGACATAGAGGAACTGCAGTTTCTCGCTCAGACAGTCAGTAAGGCCGGAGGGGTCTACACCGCTCACATTCGAGACGAGCGTGATGCGATTGTCGAGGCGTTACAAGAAGCCTTTGCGGTCGCGCGGCCCGGTCGGACACCGTTGGTTCTCTCGCATCACAAGTGCGCCGGGGTGCGCAACTGGGGCCGTGCCGGCGAGACGCTGGGCCTCATCGAAACAGCCCGAAAGACGCAGCCCGTCCACCTGGATTGCTATCCCTACACGGCAGGCTCCACTGTCATTCGACCGGACCTGGCCGATGGTGAGATTGAAATTCTGATCAACTGGTCCACACCTCATCCAGAGGTGGCGGGACGCACGCTGAAGTCCGTTGCAACAGAATGGGGAATGACGGAAAGCGCCGCTGCCGAGCAACTGATGCCGGGTGGCGCCAGCTACTTCCAGATGCACGAGCAGGACATCCGGCAGATCCTGCAACACCCCTGTTGCATGGTTGGCTCCGATGGGCTGCCTCACGACTCATTACCGCATCCCCGCCTGTGGGGCACCTTTCCCCGCGTGTTGGGCCGCTACGCCCGCGATCTCAACGTCATCAGCCTGGAGACAGCAGTACACAAGATGACCGGGTTATCCGCGGCCACCTTCGGTCTGCCCGATCGCGGCCGGATCGCAGTGGGCATGAAGGCGGACATCACCGTGTTCGATCCCCGGACGATCATTGACCAGGCGACTTACGATGCACCCGCTCGGATGGCATTGGGAATCGAGCATGTTTTTGTAAACGGCACACTGGCCTGGACGCAGCACGCGCAGACAGGTGTACGCAGCGGTAGGTTTTTGCGCCGAGGTTCTGCGGGCGCCTGATGCATGCTAATGTAGGTCCACGTTCCTCTTCCGGCGTGGCACCGATGCGATACAACCGCTCTGTTCCTCCCTGCCCCGTAATTCCGGTCCTCGGCTATCCCGATCCGAGCGCGGCAGCCGAATGGCTCAGCAAGGCATTCGGTTTCACCGTCCGATTGCGCATTGCCAATCACAGAATTCAAATGCGCGCTGGAGAGGGCTGCCTCACGATCGCCGAGGGCAACACACCTCCTAACAATTCAGTCATCGTGCAGGTGCGCATCGAAGACGCGCACAGTCATTGCGAACGATCACGACAGGCGGGCGCCAAAATTCTCACGCCGCCGACGGACCATATATATGGTGAGCGTCAGTACAATGCAGAGGACTTCTACGGTCATCGGTGGGACTTCACCGAGACGATCGCGGACATCGAACCGGAGCGTTGGGGCGGAACCTCGGTAAAGCTCTAATTGGAAACTGCGGGGGTTAGTGTATTAACAAATACGAAGGCATCCACCGCAGTGGAAAGCGTGATCAGACCTTGAGAGGAAACGTTCGCACCGATGGAACGTCGCGTCGAAAGCCACGTGAGCGCATCCTGATTCTGCCGGGCCATTCGCACGTCGAGAAACATTAGCGGCATGCCAACACCCGCCAAGGTGCTTTCGATACTGCCCTCTTCGAGTGGCTTTGAAGTGATGAGGCCCCCGGAGGTGGTCGCACAGACCATTGCTATGATGTAGAGATCCTTGCCGTATTCACGACGCAAAGGTAGTCCCATCATGAGCGGTTTTTCTTTCATGTTGGCCACGCGGCGGCCGGCCTCTTTCGTGCTCATGACGTGGCCATCGTGACCGAAAACGAGGAGACGGCCCTGCCGACCCTCGTTCTTCAATGCCCACTGAACATTCTCCGCCATTGCGGAGTCTCGACACGTCATCGTACGCACCCAGAGACTCATGGCCGCTCCCGGCGGCGGCGTAATAGCAAGGCACTTGGCGAGCTGACGTGCGGCATCGAGGTTGTGCACAGCCCAGCGGTAGTCTTCGTCAGAGCTGCTGGCGATGAGGCTCTTGCGACTCTTTTGCATAGCCTTCGCGATTGCCTCTATGCTCGTGTCGAATTTCACCCGAGCGTCCGCGGGCAGCGGACCGAATTGGCTGGCGTCGAGCCCCGAGAGGCTGTCGCCCAATGACGCTCGTATTTTGTTCGCGGCCGTTGGGTCGGCACGAGCGAGAAAAGTGAGTGCCGAGTCCATCGCAAGCCAGGGCCCGTCCCTGCGTCCCCCGTTCGGAATATCGAAGCCGTAGAGACGAATTCTGCGGTGGCCGGCCGAAGCCGCGGTGGCGTTGTAGTCCCGCATCCATTGAATGAGCTCACGGCTCTGGGGATACCGAGCGAGCCCCCTCCCCAGGCCAGTCAGTGTTGCCGTTTCCGCGTCGCCGTCGCCGCGCTCAATAAACGGTCGCGCGCTGATCGACTCCGTGTATCCGGATTCGAGCGCAATGGCGGTGAATCCCATCCGCTCGACCAGAAAGCGGATCAATCGATTCCGGAACGCGAGTGGCTCGCGGGCCCCGTGCATGGGCTCGCCGAGAGCGACGACACGCGCGGTGCCAATCGCGGACTCGAGTGGCAGCAAATCTGAATCATTGCTCGCGGATTCAACCGTCGTCAGGGGCACAGCGTGGGTGGCAGCCCACTTCGCAAAGCCATCTTCCCCGCAATGGCCAACCACTGAGTACACCAGGAAAATTGCGCCGAGCGCTGCCCGGGCCGCCGTTGTCAGGAACCTCCGCTTCATGCTCCGCTCCTTCGGACACGTCGAGTGTTCTCGATCAGGATTGATCGGTTTACCCGTTCACCCTGGAGGTCACTGGTTGAGCACCTGATGCTTGATGAGCATCCGTACCCCGCTCGGCCATCCCTCCTGCGCACCAGCAAAGTTGGACGCCTGGGCGTCGACTACTTTGCCGGTATTGGCGTCGCGAATGACCAGCTCGATGTAGTAGTCCGTCTGAGTCGCCCGGCGAACCACACCGATCATGGATTGCTGCGCCCCCAGCTTCTTCGCGATGTCCGCCTCGCATCCATCGCAGTCCCGCAGCATGTGCTTTTTGAGCGGTTCACTGTCGGTGACGCCGTCGACGCTGACGATCCGATATCGACCCGAATTGGACAGCTGCTCACGGGCAGCCGTGGCAACCCGCTGCAGGGACTCGTCGGTGCTCGTCGCCTCATGAAGCAGGCCCGCCGCCGGAGTCATATCGACCAACTCGAATGGAAATACCGCGATGCTCACCTGACCAGGAGTCGGGGCCTCCGCCCCCACCAGCAGGTTCGCCGGAACCATCGTGGCAACGAGAGATACCAGGGTCACCGAACGCCGCATGCCATTTTCCTTCTTCCAAAAAGCGCAAAGGCCGGTATCAGCAGGCACCCATAGCATATACCATCGCGTCAACTCTCTCCAATGACATAGCCCACGCTCACTCCATCGAGACAACCAACAGGTGTGATTGTCGTACCCGAGTGGCCCTGTATAAATAACGGCCTTTGGACATTTACCCGCGTGTACTGACACGGGTTGTAATATCACTATGACGAAACTGAATTTTGGCTTCGTCATCGAGCTGGTAAGTTGGACCAACTCGGCGATCGTGCCGTCGATAAACATTCACCAAAGGTCTCGAGCTTGGCAACTGTAAATGCAAAACGGCGCGCCGCGGCGGCGTCCGCAGTGATCCTGTGCTTGTCAATTGCTCATGCGGCGGATGAGGACGTCGCAGAAGTTGTAGTGACCGGCACACGCATCCGTCAACCGGTGGACGCGGGCACTACCAGCGTCACTACCATTACAGGCGACCAGATTGAAAGTCAGGGTTACCGCAACGTATTTGACGCACTGAATAATCTGCCGCAAAACACAGGCTTCACCCAAGGCGCCGACTTCGGCAACACATTTACTCCGGCGGCCAATGCCATCAGCCTTCGCGGCCTGGGGCCCAATCACACCCTGGTGTTATTTAATGGGCGTCGCATCGCGGACTATCCCATCGCTTACGACGGGTCCGTGAACTTTGTGGATCTCGCCTCCGTTTCTTCAGCCGCAATCGATCGCATCGAGATACTCAACGGCGGCGCCTCTGCGATCTACGGCTCTGATGCGATCGCGGGCGTGGTAAATGTCATCCTCAAGGACCACACGAATGGAGTGGACGTCAACGCAAAAATTGGCACGACCGATCGCGGCGGCGGCAACAACGCGCGATTCCAGGCGGTGGGCGGTGACACCTTCGGCAAGCTGAGCGGTATTTTCGCCCTCGAGGTCAACCGGGAGAACCCGATCTGGAGCCGCGATCGCAGCTTCATGTCCTCGTACACGGCGCATGGAGCAAATCCGCAATCCGTCTGGTACAGGCAGAACCTCGATACAGGCGACTACATTGCTCCGACTGACAACTGCGCGGCTCTTGCCGGCAACTTCTCGGGCACCGTCGTGCCCCGCGTAACATCCTCAGGAACCCGCTGCGTGTCCCGCCTGGCCGGTCCAACTTACTGGACGGTGAAGACCGGCGATCAAAGCGAGAACCTCTACGGCAAGTTGAAGTATGAGCTCAATGATCACACGCAGCTCTTCGCGGATGCCGCCGCGGGCTGGCACAAGATCCAGAACAACACCCGGGGCCCGAACTGGACTTCGCTGCTGGCCACGTCGGGTTATTTTTTCAATCAGAACACCCAGGCGAATGAATCCTGGATGCGGCGTATCGCGCCCGAGGAGATTGGCGGCATCGATCTGTATGATCGGTACTGGCACAGCACAAACGCCTTTGCGACTGCCGGAATTCAGGGTGACATCGGCGAGACCGGCTGGGCGTACGAGGCTGCGTACCGTGCTTCATTCACGGAAAGCAAGGATCAACGGCCACGGCTGCTCGCCGGAGTCGACAGTTTCTTTCTCGGCCCGCAGCTGGGGCAAACCGCTGACGGGACACCCATCTACGCCCCGGATGCCAACGCATTCGAGCAGCGGCTGACACCTGCGCAAGTCCAGTCGATCGTTGGACACTCAGAGAGCAAGGACACGTCCTGGCTGCAGACAGCCAGCGTCTCTGCCAACGGCGATGTCATTCAACTGCCGGCCGGACCACTCCAGGCCGCTCTGCTGGCTGAGTGGGGTACTCAGGGCTTCAGCAACATGGCCGACCCTCTGGTCAACGAAGGCGCCTTTTTCAACACAGCGCCTTCGCCGAAGATCAGCGGCTCGCGTCAGCGTTATGCAACCGCCGCTGAGCTCAATATCCCGATCATTCCGCACCTGAATGCTCACCTGGCCGCGCGGTGGGATCACTATTCATTCGCCGACCGGGACAACAGCAAGCCCACCTATAATGCCGGCATCGAGTTTCAGCCGATCACGAGCCTGAAGCTGCGCGCGAACTATGCAACCAGCTTCCGCGCCCCGGATATGAATTACATTTTCCAATCGCAGCAGAAGGGCTACGAGGCCAGCTCCACGGACTACTACCGCTGCCGCCTGGCGAACCAGCCCGTCTCCAACTGCGACTTCGCCCAGGTTTCCCCGGGAGCGAACTTTCTGCAGGATGGCAACAAGAACCTGCGGTTTGAGAACGGACGATCATTCGGCTATGGGCTCACCTGGTCACCGAGCGAGCACATCAGCCTGAGCGCCGACTACTGGAACATCCGTATCGACAATCTCGTGACAGTATTGGATTACGACACACTGCTGCGCGTGGAAGCGGACTGCCGCACCGGCGTTCTGGATGTCAACTCCGCACAATGTGCGGACGCGCTCACCCGGGTTCAACGCAATCCGCCGAACGCGATTTTCAATCCCAACGGCATCATTCAACTTCTACTCAACCCGATCAACGCCGCGGAAGAGCACACGGACGGTGTCGACCTCGCCTCCCGAGTCAAATGGACGTTGGGCAAGTTCGGCGACTTCGCCTGGAACATCGACTACACCAAGACTATCAAGCACCGTTACAAGCAGGTAGCCGGAGACCCGGAGCTCGACCTTCTGCATTCGCTCGAGAATCCGAATGGCGACAATGACTTCCCCGACAAACTCATCACAGCGGTGAATTGGTCGCTCGGCAAATGGGCGTCACAAGTGACCGTCACCCGCTATGGCAGCATCGTAAATCAGGCGCAGACCGGCTACCTGACGCCGACGTCGCTTGCCAACCTCAGCGTCAATTATCGCTTCATCGAAGCCGGTTCGGTGTCTTTGATCGTCAACAATGTGTTCGATACGATCAAGTCAGATACCTCAGCGGGTTGGCCGTTCTATCCCGTTGGCTACTACCTCCCCTACGGACGTCAGGAGTGGCTCGAGTTCACTTATCACTTCGGAGGTTGATCGAATTCTCCCAAACGGGATCCGCGCCTTCGAAGATCACCTCTTCCGGTTGACGACGCCGGCCAAAAGTTGCACCCCCCGCGCGTCTCAAAATGGCGAGCCGGCCTGAGTCCCCACCCCCGCGCATTATTGCTGTCCTCGGTTGCGCCGTTGAACCGGAAGAGCTCCCGGTCAATTATGCTGTTCTTCCGGCATTTACGATCATTGCAATACAGCGAGGCTCCAGATGAAGGCAGTCAGAATCCACGCCTACGGCGGTCCCGAACAATTGAAGTTCGAGGACAATGTCCCGGATCCCCAGGTCGGCGCCGACACTGTGCTCATCAAAAGCGCGGCTGCCAGCGTCAATCCCATTGACTGGAAAGTCCGGTCCGGTGCCCGGCAAAAGGACTTCCCACAAGTCATGCCCGCAATACTGGGCCGCGACGTGGCCGGCATCGTTCAAGCGATCGGTCCCAACGTCCACAACTTCAAAGTTGGCGACCGGGTTGCTGCGTTCACCACCGGCACCTATGCCGAGTTGGTTGCGGTCGATGCATCCCTGGTCACGCATCTGCCTGATGGAATCGACCTGAAAGATGCCGCGGCCATTCCTTTGGCCTCGCTCACAGGTGACCAACTCGTCCGTGTCACAACGAAAGTAAAACCCGGCGAAACGATCCTGGTCTCCGGGGCAATTGGCAGCGTTGGGCGCGCCGCCGTTCATTCCGCCAAAAAGTTGGGTGCCAAGGTCATTGCGGGGGTGAGAAAGAAGCAGTTGAGTGAAGCCGAGGCGCTCGGAGTGTCGAGCGTCGTTGCAATCGACGATGATCAGGCGATCGCGAACCTTCCTGCGCTCGATGCGGTAGCCGACACCGTTGGCAACGAGACTGCCGTAAAGCTCCTGGCGAAAATCAGAAACGGCGGCTCGTTCGGATACGCTTCGGTGCTCCCGGAAGAGGCCAGGACAAAATATCCGCATGTTGAGATCAAACGCGTCTTTGGACGTGCTGATCCGTCGAAAGTGCGCGAGTTTGCGGATGACATTCGCGATGTCAAGTACCTGCTGCCGATCGCCCGCCGGATGCATCTGCGCGACGCTGCCGAGGCCCATCGACTGGGGGAGAAGGGGGGAATCGGCAAGATCCTCCTGGAGACCGGTAACCTCTGACCGCCGGCGATCCGGCCGGTGCGGACCGAAGCGGCCTCAGTTGCGAACAACCGTGAAGAGCCGGTAATCAATTGCGCTGCGCGCCTGGGCCAAAAACCACAGACATCTCCCGTTTTCTCGGCGCAGGCCGCACACTCGGCGGTCTTTGTGGTCTCACTGGTTCGTCGACTGATATGAAGAGGATTGGCGCTAAATGAATCAAAATGCTGCCCCGTCCACCGGCGGGCAGGCCGCTGCACGCGAGATGGTTGCCGGGAATTCCGCCTGGATAGCGCCGCTGCGGCAGGAGATCGGCCGGGTCATCGTCGGCCAGAGGCATCTTCTGGACCGATTGCTGATCGCAATGCTCACCAATGGTCACGTCCTGCTGGAAGGCGTACCGGGGCTCGCGAAGACCCTGACCCTGAAAACGCTGGCAAGCTGCATTTCGGTGCGCTTCAAGCGGCTGCAATTCACGCCCGACATGCTGCCCGCCGACATCGTCGGCACCATGATCTACAGCCCCCAGGACGGCGCGTTCCGCACCAAACAGGGGCCGATTTTCAGCAATCTGATTCTGGCGGACGAGATCAACCGTGCCCCGGCCAAGGTACAGAGCGCCCTGCTGGAGGCCATGCAGGAGCGGCAAGTCACGATCGGCGACGAAACCTACCCCCTGCCCACCCCCTTCCTGGTGTTAGCCACGCAAAACCCGCTCGAGCAGGAAGGCACCTATCCCCTGCCCGAAGCCCAGATCGATCGCTTCATGATGAAAGTCATCGTCGACTATCCAACGCGGGCGGAGGAGCGGGCGATTCTCGATTCCATGGCCACAACCGAACCCATGCTCGTGCCGCGAACCGTGGTGAGTGCTGAACAGGTTGTTGATGCGCGGCACGTGGTCAACACATTGTTTGTTGATGAGAAGGTCCGTGACTACATCGTTGACATCGTGCACGCGACCCGACCACCCATCGCGGCTAATCTCAACTTGAACGGATACGTTCAAACCGGCGCTTCACCGCGTGCCACCATCGCGTTGACGTTGGCAGCCCGCGGCATGGCATTTCTCAGCGGCCGGCACTTCGTAACTCCCCAGGATGTCAAATCGGTTGCCATGGACGTTCTGCGGCATCGGGTGTCAGTGACTTACGAGGCTGAAGCGGAAAACGTCACGTCCGAAAACATCGTTGAGAAGATCCTGAACACACTGCCAGTGCCCTGAGCGTCCTTTACGATGGCTGATGAGAAGCAATCGACGCGCTCGCGACGCGCCGGCATGCGCGAGCTGGAAATCCGCACCCGGCGCATGGTCGACGACACCATGGCGGGCGCCTATCACTCCGTGTTCAAGGGCCGCGGAATGGATTTCGACGAAGTCCGTGAATACACCCCGGGCGATGAGGTCCGCACCATCGATTGGAACGTCACGGCCCGCGCTGGCCGGACCTTCGTCAAGAAGTTTACCGAGGAGCGCGAGCTGACCATCTTCCTGGTGGTGGATATCAGCGCATCGGGCAATTTTGGCTCCGGTGAGATCGCCAAGCGGGATCTGGCCGCGGAAGTGGCCAGCGTGTTGGCTTTCTCCGCCATTCGCAACAGCGACAAAGTTGGCTTGATTCTCTATACAGACCGCATTGAACGCTATCTGCCGCCCAAGAAAGGTCGCCGGCACGTCCTGCGAGTCGTGCGGGACATTCTGTATCACGAGCCCGTAGGCGTTGGAACTGACACCGTCAACACGCTCGATGTTGTCAACAAGCTGCTGCACCGCCGCGCCATCGTATTCCTGATCTCGGATTTCGAGACGACCGGTGATCCGGACGCCACCCGCGCCCACCTGCGAAGAGCAGCGCGTCAGACCAATCGCCGCCACGACCTGATCGCGCTACATATCGAAGACCCGCGCGAAAAAGAGCTGCCCAACGTTGGAATCATTGCATTGGAGGATGCAGAGACCGGCGAAATCATTGAGCTCGACACGGCAAGCTCCAGTGTACGCAAACGCTTCAACGAGCTTTCACTGCAACGATCAGCGCAACTGCGCAGCGATCTCAGGGCTGAAGGAGTGGACACAGTGCCACTTCGAACGGACAAACCCTTCATTCCCCCTTTGCAACGGTTCTTCAAATCGCGTGGTCGCGCGCGCATATGAAGGTGAGTGAGTCGACAGGGGTCAGCGAAGACATTCGCGACATTCGGGGCCCCAAGTCAGAGTTGATCTCTTCATCGCTGCTCCCGGCGTTGATCCTGGCTGCGATTGCACTTGCGGTGGGCATATATATCCTTCACCGCCGCCGCAACCAAGGAACTCCGGTCCGGAAACTGACTCTGTTGGAGCAGACCCTCGAGCGCCTGGAGGGCACAAAACCGTTGATGAAACCGGCAACCGCCCGCGAGTTCGGCAGCGCTGCATCCGAAGTGATCAGAAACTACATTGAAAAGCGCTTCAACGTCATCGCGACACAACGAACCACGGAAGAGTTTCTCCAGGCACTGCTGCAGGGTTCGAATGAGACACTCGCACGCCATCGACCGCTGCTGGCGGATTTCCTGCAACAGTGCGACTTCGTCAAGTTTGCAGGCGCTTCGCTGGCAGAGTCGGATATGGAGGCGCTTTTCAACAGCGCGCGCGGATTCGTCGTGGAGACGAGCGCTACGTGATCCGATTTCTGCAACCTGAGTGGTTCTGGGCTTTTGCCCTGTTGCCTCTGATCGTTCTGTGGCGGGGGCGACGCGGACCGGTTGCCGCTGTCGAGTATTCCGATATCAGTCTTGCGCGTGACTTGGCCCGACGCACCAAAAGTCGCATCGGTGGTATCGTCTGGATGCTGCCGATCCTGGCGGCTGCCTTCATGATCATCGGGTTGGCACGTCCGCAACGGACTGACAGTCGCACGGAAGTGACCGCTAATGGAATCGACATCGTGTTGGGACTGGACATATCCGGCTCTATGGAGGCACTCGACTTCCTGGTCAACGGCTACCGGTTGAACCGCATCACCGTGGTAAAGTCGGTTGTCGCGAAATTCATTGACGAGCGGCCCAACGATCGTATCGGACTGGTCGCTTTCGCGGGCTCTCCTTATATAGTGAGTCCGCTGACCCTGGACCACGATTGGCTGCTCCAGAATCTGGAGCGCGTGAATGTCGGCATCGGTGACGACGGCACTGCCATCGGCTCGGCGATCGCCGCGGCCGTGAATCACCTGCGCACAACCAACGCAAAATCCAAGGTAGTCATCCTGCTGACTGACGGCGTCAACAACAGCGGGAAGATTTCACCACTGTCCGCGGCGGAAGCGGCCCGTGCCCTGGGCGTGAAGGTCTACACCATTGGAGTCGGCGTTCGCGGCAAGGCACCCTTACCAGCCAGAGACGAGCAGGGCCGCATTCACATGATGATGATGGATGTTGACGTTGACGAGAAGACATTGCAGGCGGTGGCCCGAGAGACGGGCGGCCTTTTCTATCGGGCAACCGATACGGATTCGCTGCGGAAGATCTATGAGCAGATCAACCGATATGAAACATCGGCACAGTCTGTGCAGACATTCGAGCATGTCGAGGAGCTTTACCGGTGGGCCCTGTTTCCCGCCCTGGGGCTATTGGGGCTCGGCGTGATTTTGCAGCATACGAGGTTTCGCAGGTTACCGTGAGGTTCAGCGATCCACATTGGCTATGGGCAGGCGCGCTGGCCAGCGTAGCGCTTGCCTGGCTGTGGCGGCGGTACGATGTTCGGCAACGGGAAGCGTTGGCGAGCTTCGTTGCGCCGCATTTACGGCAGAAATTGACAGGGTCTGTTTCGGGGCTCCGCCGCGTCCTGCAGCGTGGACTGTTCCTGCTGGCAGTGTTGTGTCTGTTTGGAGCGGTGGCGGGCCCTGAGCTGGGCTTTCATTGGGAGAAGATCAGCCGGCGCGGCAACGAGGTCGTTTTCGCGATCGACACGTCGCGCAGCATGTTGACTCCCGATGTCAAACCCAACCGGCTGACACGTGCCAAGTTGGCGATTGATGACATGGCGCGGCAACTCGAGGGCGATGGCATTGGAATCGTGGCGTTTGCTGGCAGCGCTTTCCTGGTCTGCCCGTTGACGCTCGACCATGGAGCTTTTCAACAGTCACTGGACGCTGTTGACGTCAATACCATTCCGCTCGGGGGGACGAATATCGCCAGTGCGATTGTTGCCGCCCGGGACGCGCTGCGGCGCCGGCCGGGAAGCGATCGGATTCTCATCCTGGTGACCGATGGAGAGAACCTCCAGGGCGATGCCCTCGTCGCCGCGCAGGATGCGGCGAAGCAGGACGGGCTCAAAATCTACACTGTCGGCATGGGCACCGCCGATGGAGAGTTGATACCGCTGCCACCGTATCTCGGCGGCGGGTACGTCAAGGACGAGTCAGGTGAGTTGGTGAAATCACACCTGGATGAAAGCGGATTGAAAGCCATCGCCAGTGCGACCGGCGGTGCTTACGTACACCTCGTCGGCCAAGGTGAGGATTTCGAGTCGTTCCTGCGCACCGTGTTCGGCGCGGTGACGAAGCATGACCTGGTGTATCGGCAACAGAGGATCTATAACCAGCGCTATCAGTGGCCATTGGCCGCCTCTCTGGTGTTCTTGTTGGCAAGCCTGATGATAGGAACCCGCCGGGCGAAGCGCCGCTCGCGCAGCGCGGGCACATCCGGCGCCACCGCGCCGGCGACTGGGAATGCCCCGGCCGGTCCCGTTGTTGCTCTGTTGGCCGCCGCGGGCGCCGCGGCCACCCTGGCTACGCCGATGCGCTCAGACGCCGCAGACCAAACCAACTCCCCCGCCAGCACACGCTCGCCTCTGGCGGAATACAACTCCGGGACTGCCGCTTACAAGGCCGGAAAATTCTCTCAGGCCACGCAGTCATTCCAGAACTCAATCAACGCCGCGCCAGCGAGTGATGCGAAGCGGTTGGCTGACCAGCAGGACGCCTACTACAACCTCGGCAACGCGCTGTACCGCGCGGGGCAGCAGGTTGAGAAATCTGCTCCGCAAGAGGCCATTGCCAAGTGGACCGATGCCGTGAAGGCGTACGAAACCGCCCTGCAATTGCGAGCGGATGATGCGGACAGCAAGTTCAACCGGGACTTCGTGAAGCGGAAGATCGATGCGCTCCAACAGCCGCCCGATGGCGGCGGGGGCGGCGGTGGCGGCGGCTCGGGCGGTGGCGGGTCCGGCGGTGGTGGCAAAGGGCAGCCTCCCCCACCAGGCAATGGTGGCCAGGGTCAAACTCCACCGTCTGGCAACGGCCAAGGTCAGCCGCCACCGCAGGGATCCAACGGCAACCAAGGCCAGCCTCCGCCATCGGGGCAAAACCAGCCCCCGGGACAACCTCCGCAACAGGGCCAATCCCCGCCGCCCGGTAGCAGCCAGGGTCAGCCGCCTCCGCGAAGCCCCAACAGCGGCCAGGGCCAACCTCCACCATCGGCGCCAAACCAACCGCCTCAACAGGGCCAACCTCCACCCGGTGGCGGGCAGCAACCGCCTCCGCAGGGAAACAATGGCGGGCAGGGGCAACCACCGCCCGCCGCCGGAGCAGGCCAACCGCAACAACCACCTCCGGGCCAATTCCGCCCGCAGCCCTCGCCTACCTCGCAGGGCCAGGGCCAACTGCCGCCCAACTCACAACCGCAGGCCGGCGGGTCTAACAGCCCCGCCGACGGGCAATCTGATGACTCAGCTGGCGTTCCGGCTTCCCCAGGCCAGATGAGCGTAGAGGAGGCAAACGCGCTCCTGAACTCCGCGAAGTCTGACGAGCATCATTCGCTGCTCGTACCTTCGGGCCCGCAGTCGCCCGACCTTTCCCCGGACAAGCCGTTCAAGAACTGGTGATGCGTATCCAGCTCATGCACTGGTGCAAATGGCTCGTCATATTCCTGGGCCTCATCGCTCCGATCGGTTACGTCGACGCCGCGGCGGATCTGTCGCTGGCGTATGAGACAATTGAGCCGCCGAGCATTCGCCTCGGCGAATCGGCCATCATTCGGATCACGAGCCTGGATGGCTACCTCGATGATGTCCCGCTTCCACGTGTTACGGGGCTCAAGTTCGACGTCGTCTCCCGCCAACAGGGCTTCGAGTTTGTCAGTGGCAAACCCATACCCTCTTCTTATGTGCTGATTCGCGTGACACCGGAATTCACCGGCGTCTTCACCATTCCCGGCCTCACTCCGAAATCACGCACTCTGGGTCTCGAGGTCGTGGCCGCTGAAACTTCCAACCCGCTTGCCTGGCGCTCGTACAAGACAACGCCTCCACCGCCGCCGCCAAAGGCAACCGCCTCACTACCCAAGGGAGCCGAGCTGAAAGCTGGCGGCGCGGCGTTTGTGAGACTCGTCATGCCAACACGGCCGATCTACGTAGGTGAAAGCGTACCGGTCGATATCGAAGTCGGCTTGCGTCCGGGGATCGTAACCTCGCTGAATGGCTTGCCCACCCTCACCGGCGGCGACTTCACACTCAACAATCTGTCCAGGCAGCCCGAACGACGTGACGAAGTCTACGGAGGCAACCCCTTCCTTCTCATGACCTGGCACAGCGTTCTGGCGGCCGTGAAGCCAGGTGATTTCTCCTTGTCGGTGGAAGCGCCGATGAGTGTGAAGATCAACACGCTGTCTTCGGAAGACATCTCGATCGCCGCCAGAATGGGCGCGCCGTTCCTGCAAAGCCTGTACAACGCGATCAAGCCTAAAGAGATCACCGTCAACAGCCCTACCTTGGACCTGAAGGTATTACCTCTGCCCACCGAAGGACGGCCCAAGGATTTCACTGGCGCAGTCGGCAACTTCCAGGCATCCAGTGACATTACTCCAGCACATCCCGCTGCCGGCGACCCACTGACGTATCGCCTCCATATCAGCGGCACTGGCAACTTCGATCGCGTCGATTCACCGATGCTCAGTGAGCTCGATCGGTGGAAGACTTACCCGCCCAAGTCGTCATTCACCAAGAGCGATGCGGTGGGGTACAAAGGTGAGAAGCTATTCGAACAGCCGCTGATCACGGCGCAAACCGGTGAACAAACCATTCCCGGGCTCGGGTTCAGTTATTTCAACCCCAACACACGGCGCTATGAGCGAGCGCAGACGCAGCCGATCAAAGTCGCGATCGGCGCCTCGTTAGCGGACAGCTCAACCGGGTCGCTCGCCGATGCCGCAACTCTCCGCCGCGGGCTGCGGCCTGATCACCCTGGTTCGAGCGACTCAGTGAGTAACCTGACACCGCTCTACTTCCAGCCTTTATTCCTGACCATTCCAGCGACATTGGCGCTGATTCTCGCCGGCAGTTGGTTCCTCGTGCACCCGAGCCCGGCGCGGGTGAATTCGAAAGCCCTGACGCGAGCCCTCGCAGAGCTGAACGCCGCGGCCAAGTCCGGTGATTCCGCCTCATTCCTTGAGTTAGCTCGCGCAACTCTCTTACACACGTTCGCCACCCGATGGCGCCTGCCGGCCGACCAGATAACCACCGAAGAGTTTCGAGCTCGCCTGGGCCCCGCCGCCGCGGACTTCGAGCGCCTTTGGGCCCTCGCCGACGAGGCGAAGTATTCAAAAGACCAGCCCGGCACCACAGACTTCCAACACTGGCTGGCGCTGATCCGTGCCCACGTCGCCGCGGGTGAGAAGCAGTGATGCGCCGCCTGACGCTAACGACGATAATGGCGCTAATGGCGCTAATGGCGAGCCTCACACTTTGGGCGGCGACAGGATTCGCCACCCAGCCGCAGACACCATCTCGCGCCCAGCAAACATCGCGCTCGGCGGCAGGCGCCCACCTGGCGACAACATCGGGCCAGGCGGCGACGCCGCAGCCCCAACCGTCGCTGGCTGCTCAACAGCCACGGACAACGCCGCAACCTCCCGAGCCCTCCACCTATTCCGCCGACGCCCTCTACAACCTGGGCAACTCCTACGCCCGAGCCGGCAAACCCGGCCTCGCCGTCCTAAACTACGAGCGCGCTGCCCTCCTGGCTCCCAACGACCCTGACATCCGAGCCAACCTCGACTACGTCAGAGCGACCGCCCAGGTACCAACAGATCCGCCTACGCGGTTCACGAGGTTTGCCCAAGCTGCAAATCCCACCGCGGCAGCATGGCTCGGCGTGATCGGACTAGCCCTGCTGGGCACGAGCCTCCTCGCCAGCAAAGCAACTCAACGCTTCAGGGCTCTCTGGGCTACGAGCGCACTGCTGGGCGCTTTCCAAATTGCGTTAGCAATATCCAATGCACTGCTGTTGAAGCCGCGCATGCACGACGCCGTAGTCCTGATCAACCAAACTCCAGCCCGCGTCTCCCCCGTCCTCATGGGCGACACAGCCTTCGTCCTCCGCGAAGCGGAGACGGTAACCGTGACCGCCCAACACCAAGACTTCGTACTAATCCGCACCCACGCCGGCCGCACCGGCTGGGTCGCCCGCGCCAACGTGGGCGCGGTGATTCCATAGGTTATCAACGACGCGCCCACATGCGTCCGCACAAACGTTGGAAATCACCCGCGGATAGGACGTTTGAAACAACGTCTGCAACGCGAGTTTTTGAGTAAATTCCAGCCGCTTACCAATTGCACTATTGCGAATTGGCGAGTAGCGTCGTCGATCATGACTGACGAATCCTCCACAAGCGAAACCGAAATCTGGGGCCGAATGATAAACCCCGACATAGGAGACCTATCACCCGCGGCCGCCCGCGAGTGGCTGCGCCTGAGAATTTCCAACATGGATGTCGAACGGGTAAGAGAGCTTTCGCGCAAAGCCAACTGCGGCGAGCTGACTTCCTCTGAGGAGAAGGAGTTGGACAGCTACCTGAATGTTGGCCGCGCCCTGGAATTTCTACAAGCGAAAGCGAGACGATCTCTACGCCGCAAGCGAGCTTGACCCAATTCCTATGGACAGGTCACTGCAGCAGGAGGTCCGCACACGGGCCAGGTATCGCTGCGAGTACTGCCTTTTCCCGGAAGCCTTTGCAAGACTACCCTTCCATGTTGATCACATCATCGCGCAACAGCACGGGGGTCCTACAGACATCGAAAATCTTGCCCTCGCCTGTTCCTTCTGCAATCGCTACAAAGGCCCCAACATCGCGGCGATAGATCCGGCTTCAGGCGAATTAGTCGCGCTGTTCAACCCACGACGTCAGGCGTGGGGAGAACACTTTGCCTGGAGCGGTAGTCAACTCATCGCCCATACGTCCATCGGGCGAGCGACCATCCATCTGTTGCAGATCGACCGCCCAAACGCCGTCGCTGTGCGCGGCCTGCTCATCGAGGAAGGCTTATTCGAAACCGGTACCACCGGCCTGCTCATGGTGCACGAGCCCCCCCGCGCCGTATCTCTATTACTGAATTCGGGCCTGCGGAAACACTCCCCCAGGCTCCTAAAAGCTCGATTCGGTTACATTTTTTCTAATCAGAAAATTTTATTGCAATTTTTCTAATTGGGACTGTACTCTCCCCGTAAGAGAGTCGCGCGGAATTGCGCGCCTCACAAACAATAGTGGGGTGGAGAATGTCCCGTGGTTTCTCCTTGGACCGCCGTCGTTGCCTGCAAGGCATGGGGGCCGCCGCGTCGATCCTCAGCCTGCCCGCCTTCGCCGCGGCTGCCGTCAAAGCGTCTACAGACAACGAACACAAATACTCAAAGAAGGTGATCGACCTCGTCGATCGCTCCCTGGTGATCGACATGCTCGGCCCCCTGAAGCTCGACTTCAGGCCGGAGGCCTATGCCGAGCCTCTGACTGAACAAGAGGCCGCCATGTTCAGGACATGCGGCATCACCGCCTTCCACAACTCGGTCGGCGTTGGTGGACCCAACGCCTACGACGAAGCGCTGGAGTTCATTTCCGCGTGGAGCGGCTTCGCCGGCCGCAACAGCGAAGTTTTCTCACTCGTGGGCGTCGCCTCCGACCTCGACCACGCCAAGGCCAAACACAAGATCGCAGTCATCATGGGCTTGCAGAACGCCGAGCAGTTCCGCGAGGCCAAGGACGTCAAAGCCTTCTATCAACTCGGCCTGCGCTGCGCCCAGTTGACCTACAACAGCCAGAACCTGATCGGCAGCGGCTCCACTGAGCGCGTCGACGGCGGCATCAGCGACTACGGCATCGAAGTCATCAAAGCGATGAACGAAGTCGGCATGCTCATTGACGTCTCCCACAGCGGCGACAAGACAACACTGGACGCCATCGAGCTGTCGCCCCGCCCCATCGCATTCACTCACTCGAACTGTCGCGCCCTCAATAACCACCCACGACTGAAGACTGACGAAGCCATCCAAAAGCTCGCGCGCAAGGGTGGCGTCATGGGCATCACAGGCGTACGTAACTTCGTAAAGGACCGCGAGCCGACGACCGTCGAAGATGTCGTCGATCACATCGATCACGTGGTCAAGCTGGCAGGCATCGAGCACGTCGGCATCGGCACGGATTCGGACCTGATGGGCTATGACCACATGCAGCCCGACCAGTACGAGAAGCTCAAGGCGGCCTACAAGGCCAGCTATGCCTTCCGCGACAAGATCGACACCGACGGCTTCAATCATCCAAAGAAGATCTACGACCTGACCGACGCCCTCATCAGGCGCGGCTACAGCGACAGCAACATCCAGGCTGTGCTCGGCGGCAACTTCCGCCGCCTGTTGGGGGAGTCATGGACCCCACAACCCCAGGTGGAGAAAAAATCATGAGCCACGCGACCCCAAAGTGGACCGGCCGAGTTTCCTCGTGCGTGGCCCTGATCCTCTGCGCCTCCGCGCTCGCGCAGGAAAGCGGTGAAGAAAGATCCGGTCCCATCCGTCTGGAAGAGGTCGTAGTTACGGCGACCAAGCGCACCGAGAGCCTCCAGGACGTGCCGGTCGCCGTCACGGCCCTCACCTCAGCGGACATCGACTCACGCGGCTTCACGAACTACGCCGACTTCGTGAACACCGTTCCCAACATGTACATGCAGGATCAGGGACCTGGCAACACCCAGATCTACATCCGGGGCCTGGTCGCGCAAGGCGGCGGCGGCTTCCCGGTCGCCACCTACTTCGGCGAAGCAGTCACCAGCGTACTCACCAACAACGGTGGCTTCGCAAACCTCAGACTGGTGGATATCGACCGCGTCGAGGTCCTGCGCGGCCCGCAGGGAACCCTGTTCGGCGCCAATTCACTGGCGGGCGTCCTGCGCGTAGTACCCAAGGCTCCCAACCTGAACAACTTCCAGGTTGATGCCGCCGCGAGCGGTTGGTCGACGGCTCACTCAGGCGACGGCAGCGAGCACTTCGAAGGAGTGATCAACCTTCCCATTATCACCGGTCAGCTCGCCGCTCGCGTCGTGGCTTACCAGGATCACATTGCCGGTTATATCGACAACGTGGTCCCCGCGGCGCCCGCGAATGACTACAGTGCCGGCTTCGGTGCGCCCGATGGCACCCTTGTGATTCCGGGGCACGATGCGTTTACCCGTAAAGACATCGACTCCGAGGATGTCTGGGGAGTGCGCGGCGCCATCAGCTGGAAACCGACCGACGCGCTGCATGTCGAGGCAAGTTACGTCGCACAGGAAGCGCGGCTCAACGCCCAGGCAGGCGAGCAACCGGCCTTCGGCGACTATGTCGTACAGCGTCCACTGGACCTCTACTCCCGCGGCGAAGACATGGAGCAGGAGCGAATCGGCCAACTGGTAGTCGGTTACGACTGGACCAATGTGTCGATCACCTCGGCAACCGCCTACACCCGCATGGCGCGCTACCAGAACCAGGACATCGGCTTCCTGGCCGATGCCGCCGGCCTCGGCAATCAGTTGTGGCCCTTGCTCGACCGCAGCAAAGGCGAGTCGTTCACCGAGGAAGTCCGTGTGCAGTCGCGTGGCACCGGTCCGCTCCAGTGGCTCGCCGGCTATTTCTATACCGATACCAACTTCGACCTGGGCCAGTACGTACCGGACTACTCCTGTCCCGCGTGCCTGCCTGAAGTCCTGTTCCAACAGCCGTTTGCCATCCGGACCATCGGCAACACCATCGGCGAAAAGCAGAAGCAGCAGTCTGTCTTCGCCGAGGTCAGTTACGACATCACCTCGCAATTCACGGCCGGCGTTGGCGGCCGCTACCTCAGAGACTACATCGAGTCATTCAGCCCGGCAGCCGAAGGCTTACTGGTGGGTGGCTCCGAACCCGCCTCTCCCCCTGTCGGCGGCCGCAGCTCGATCTTCAACCCGTCCGCGTATCTGCGCTTCAAAGCCAACGAGGACATGACGTACTACATCCAGGCCGCCAAAGGGTTCCGCAGCGGCGCCCCCAATCAGGCACTGGCGTACGATCCCAATGGCCCCTGCGGCGCCACTGCCGCGGCCGACGGCGTGGGCCCTCTGACAGACCCCGACAAGCTGTGGACCTATGAGTTGGGATTGAAGTCCACCTGGTTGGAAAAGCGAATCGCCGCCAACGTCGCCCTCTTCCATCAGAAATGGACCGGCGTTCAGCTGCCGGCGACACAGCCTTGCGGTTTCAACGCCACTGTCAACGGTGGGGACGCCTCCGGCAACGGTGCCGAGCTCGAAATGACCGCGCAGCTCACCCGGGCAATCAGCGCCAACCTGACGGCCTCATACGTCTACAACGAATTCACGAGCGTAACTCCGGGAGTCGGATACGCGGTCGGCGACCGCGTTCCAGGCGCCCCGGAAGAGAATGCGAGCGCCGGACTTCAATACAACTTCTCTCTGAATCCGAAGTGGAGTGGCTACGCCCGTGCCGACTACGTGTATGTGGGCGACGTGCACTTCGTATTCGGAACTGGTGCTACCGCAACTCCATACCTGCAGGGCGGTTATGGACAGGCCAACTTCCGCCTGCAGCTCCAGCACCAGCAGTTGGGTCTCGAGTTCTTCGCGCGCAATCTGACGGACAAGCGCGCTGCTGAAGCAACTGGCGATCCCTCGCAGGGCGGGTTTGCCTATATGTTGCGCCCCCGCGAGGTGGGAGTCGAGGTGCGCTACTCGTTCGACAAACCGAGGTAGCGCGCTGACGCCGATGGTGAATGATGATGCTCGAGTTGCCTTCTCCTTATCTCGTGTTCCTGGGCGACACGCAGGAACCCCTCTTCGCCAAAACCGCGTTCGGGCTGCGCGACTGGGCGCCTGAACGCTGCATCGGCGAATGGTCGTGCGGCGACACTAAAGTCACAACGGGCCTGCCGCGAAGATCACCGCGGGAAGCGCGCGAGAAGGGTGCACGCAGCCTCGTCATCGGAGTCGCGAACTACGGCGGAATCATCCAGGAAAACTGGATGCCCACTCTGCTGGAAGCATTGGAGGCCGGCCTCGACCTCATCGGCGGTATGCACGCGAAGCTCCATGACATTGAGCCACTGAGAACGGCGGCGGCGCGCCTCGGTCGGCGACTGATAGACGTCCGTGTACCTCCTTCCAACATTCCGGTGGCAAACGGCCGCAAGCGAACCGGGAAGCGTCTCCTGACAGTCGGTACCGACTGTGCGCTGGGTAAAAAATACAGCGCTCTGGCCCTCACCCGCGCCTTCGAGGCCCGTGGCATCGAAGCCGACTTCCGCGCCACGGGCCAGACCGGGATTCTGATCTCGGGCCGCGGAATTCCCATGGACGCGGTTGTATCCGACTTCGAAGCAGGAGCCGCGGAGCTGTTGAGTCCCGACAGCCCGCCGCAGCATTGGGATGTCATCGAGGGACAAGGATCGCTGTTTCATCCCTCCTACGCGGCCGTCTCGCTGGGACTGCTGCACGGGAGTCAGCCGGATGTGCTCGTGGTCTGTCATCAGGCCGGCCGCACCCACATCCTGGGGAAACCTGATTACCTGTTGCCCTCCCTCGAAGAAACGATCGACCTCAACCTGCGGCTGGGAAGCCGTACCAATCCCGATATCCGCTGCGCCGGTGTGTCCTTGAACACTTCACAACTCGACGCCGAGGCTGCGCGGGACCTGATGGCCATACATTCACAACGGTTGGGATTACCGGTGGCGGACCCGATCCGCGGTGGCGCGGAGTTCGAACGCCTCGTCGATGCCTGCCTGGCATAAAAGCATGCATATCCTCAAAAAACTGCTGGTAACGACCCTGGCATTCGGTATCGCAACAGCCGGAGCTCAGCAACCTCTGACTCCAGAGGACGCCGACGCCTGGCTCGATGGTTACATGCCCTACGCCCTGCATTCCGGCGACATCGCCGGCGCGGTAGTCGCAATCGTCAAGGACGGCAAAATTCTGACAGAGCGCGGCTACGGGTTCAGTGACGTCGAGAAGCGAACGCCCGTCGATCCAAAAAAGACCCTGTTCCGTCCGGGCTCGGTATCCAAACTGTTTACCTGGACCGCGGTCATGCAACTCGTCGAGCAAGGCAAGATCAATCTCGACGCCGACGTCAATCAATATCTGGACTTCAGGATTCCGGCCTTCGACGGCAAGCCCGTCACGATGCGCAACCTCATGCAGCACACGGCCGGTTTTGAAGAACAGGCCAAGGGAATCCTCTCGGACGATCCCAGGTCCCCGAGCTTCGAGGCACTGCTCAAAGTCGGGGTTCCCAACCGAGTGTTTGCTCCCGGCTCGACACCCTCGTACTCCAATTACGGCGCCTCGTTGGCCGGCTATATCGTGCAACGACTGTCGGGCGAGTCCTTCGACTCCTACATCGAAAAGCACCTCTTCGCGCCACTGGACATGCAGTTGTCGAGCTTCCGCCAGCCGCTGCCGCCAAACCTCGTCCCCCTGATGTCCAAGGGCTATTCCCGTGCATCAGCCGATCCGAAACCATACGAGATCGTGGGTCCCGCTCCCGCCGGCTCGCTGGCGTCTCCCGCGGAGGATATGGCTCATTTCATGATCGCCCACCTGCAAGGGGGCGAGTACAACGGTCAGCGGATATTGAGCGCCGCCACGGCCGGACAGATGCACGACAGTCCACTGACTGTGATCCCACCGCTCAATCGCATGGAGCTGGGATTCTTCGAGACCAACATCAACGGCCACGAAGTCATCGCCCATCTCGGCGATACCGACAGCTTCCACACCTCTGTGCATCTGTACCTGCAGGAAGGAGTTGGCTTCTACGTGTCGTTCAACAGCCTGGGCAAGGACGGTGCCGCGGGAAAGCTGCGGAACGCCCTCTTCTTCGATTTCTCGGACCGCTACTTCCCGGCCCCACCGCCTGACACCCGAGTGGATGCCGCGACCGCCAAGGCCCACGCCGCCGCGCTCGCCGGAAGCTGGGCCAACTCGCGCAGCTCGAAGTCGAACTTCCTGGCTGTCCTGAATCTGGTCGGCCAGACGCATCTCGGTGTCAATGACAAGGGTGAGTTGGTTACGCCGCCGTTCCCTGGCCTGAACGGCGAACCGCGCCACTGGATCGAGTACGAACCGTTTGTCTGGCGAGACCGCGATTCGCATGAGCGACTGGCCGCGAAGGTGGTCGACGGCAAGGCGATCCGCTTCAGCATCGACGAGCTTTCCCCATTCATCGTGTTCGACCGCGCGCCGTGGTATCAGGACACGTCCTGGTTGCTCCCTGTGTTCATTGCAAGCGTCAGTGCCCTGCTGCTGACCGCGATCTTCTGGCCCATCAACGCGATTGTCCGCAAGCGGTACGGCACCGCTCTGACCCTGGACAACGCGTCCTTACGCGCTTACCGGCTGAGCAAGATCGCGGCTGTCGCTATCATCACAGCCATTGCAGTCTGGGGTCTCACCGTCGGCGCCATGTTGTCCGACATCAACGATCTCAGCACCGGGTTCGACCCGATTCTCTACTTCACTCAGGCGTTGGGAATCATCGGATTCATCGGTGGATTCATTCTGATCCTGCAGAATCTGAACGCGGTGTGGGCCGGCCAACGTCGCTGGCCCGCGAGGATATGGAGCATCGTCCTCGCCCTGTCCGCGTTCTTCGTCCTGTGGGTCGCCTTCGCATTCAAACTCATACGCATGGGAGCCAACTACTGATGTCAGGCCTCACATTGGATGTACGCGTAGAGAAGCTGCGCCTGGCCGCACCCTTCCGGATTTCCGGATATGTCTTCGAAGAACAGGACGTAGTCGTCGTCGAGCTGAAAGACGGCGAACACCGTGGCCGCGGCGAAGCGTCGGGTGTCTACTATCTCGATGACAGGATCGAGAAAATCCTGCCAGCCATTGAATCACGCCGGACCGCGATTGAATCAGGGCTCGATCGCGTGTCGTTGCAAAAGCTCCTCCCACCGGGTGGGGCTCGCAACGCCGTCGATTGCGCGATGTGGGAGTTGGAAGCCTCCCGCAAGGGCGTTCCGGTAGGAAAGCTGGCGGGCATAGGCCCGTTGCATCGCCTGGTTACCACCTTCACCCTCGGAGCCGACGAGCCTGAAAAGATGGCTCAGGGTGCTCTCGGTTACGTTCACGCACGCCGTATCAAGTTGAAACTGACGGGCGACCTGGACACCGACATTGCAAGAATCGAGGCAGTGCGCGGCGCGAGGCCGGATGCCTGGATCGGCGTCGACGCCAATCAGGGCTACAACATCGGCACCCTGAAAAAGCTGATCAATGAGCTCGTCAGCGCCCGGATTTCGCTCCTCGAGCAACCGCTGCCGCGGGGCCGCGAAGCCGATCTGCAGGACTTCATATCCCCGATTCCAATTGCCGCCGATGAGAGCGCACTGAGCCTGGTCGACCTGCCCGGGCTCGTGGGCCGGTTTCAGATCGTCAACATCAAGCTCGACAAGTGTGGGGGCCTCACGGAAGGGCTCGCCATGGCACGCAAGGCCCGGGAGTTGGGTCTCGGGGTCATGGTTGGAAATATGGTCGGCACGAGTCTCGCCATGGCGCCTGGATTTGTGCTGGGGCAGCTTTGCGATGTTGTAGATCTGGATGGGCCGATTTTCCTGTCGCGCGATCGTGCCCCCGGCGCGACCTACGCCGATGGCCAGATCCAGTGTGGCGAAGAAGTATGGGGCTCAGGTCGCTCGCCGACAGCATGAGCGATCCGACCAACGCCGATGCGCAGCCGTCGTGGTTTGGCCAACCACGTGGACTGACGATCCTGTTTCTCACGGAGATGTGGGAGCAGTTTTCCTACTACGGCATGCGCGCGCTGCTCGTCTACTACATGACGCGGCAGTTGATGATCGGACAGGAGAAGGCGTCCCTCATCTACGGCGCCTATACCGCGACATCCTTCCTGACTCCCATCTTTGGTGGAATCATTGCCGATCGCTGGCTCGGCAACCGCCGGGCCGTCATCATCGGTGGCACGATCATGGCCATCGGCCATTTCCTGATGACTTTCGACTCCCTGCTGTATGTTGCGTTGGCGACTATTGCCCTCGGCAACGGACTGTTCCTGCCCAGCCTGCCGAGTCAGATCAACGATCTGTATGAGCCCCGGGACTCGCGCCGCGCCCGGGCTTACAACATCTATTACGTCGGCATCAATCTGGGCGGTTTTCTCGCTCCGCTGGTGTGCGGAACACTCGGCGAGTTCTACGGCTGGCATTGGGGATTTGCCGCCGCCGGGGTGGGTATGTTCCTCGGGCTGACCGTCTATATTTCAGGTGGCAAATACCTGCCGACTGTCAAACGGCGTGAGACACAGGCGGCGGATGCCCCCGCCAACTCCAAAAGCACACTCATCCTGTTGGTTGGCATCGCACTGGCAGTGACCGTGTTTCGAGGTGCGTACGAGCAGGTTGGAAATACAGTTGCGTTGTGGGCGGAAACAGGAGTTGATCGCCAGGTAGACAGTGCGGTGATACCCATGACGTGGTTTCAGGCTCTGAACCCGTTACTGGTCTTCCTGATGACTCCCCTGCTCCTGTCTCGTTGGAAAAGGCGAACCGAGCCTGGCGCGATGCGCAAGATGGCCACTGGAGCCATTATCGTGGCACTCGCCTATTCTCTCCTGGCCGGTGTGGCCGCGTGGACCGGACCGGGCAAGGCGAGTTGGATCTGGCTGGCGGGGTTCTTTGTGGTCTACACGTGGGGAGAGCTGCACATTCTGCCGACCGGGCTGGGCCTGTTTGCCCGCCTGGCGCCCGCGGGATTCGCTGCAACCACCGTAGCCGCCTGGTTCCTCGCTACGTTTTCGGGCAGCCTCACCGCGGGAGCCGTGGGAACCTTGTGGAGCAGCGTGCACCATGCCCGATTCTTCGTCATCCTGGCGGCATTGGCCGCTGGTGCCGCCGGCATGTTGCTGACAATGGACCGGTCGAGCTCCCGGATTGAAACCGAGCGCGCCGGCGAACCGGCGGCCACGAGATAACGCATGTCCACCCGATTCCAACGCTTCCTGCTTCCCGGCTTTGCTTTCAAGGCGGTCGTCATCGGCGGCGGCTATGCAACCGGCCGCGAGCTCGCGGAATTCTTCATGCCCAGCGGGCCCTGGGGCGGTATTGCCGCCATGTTGCTGGCGACAGTCATCTGGGCCGCCGTCTGTGTTGCCACATTCCTGTTCGCGCGGCGCTTCGAAGCCCTCGACTATCAGACGTTCGTCCGCGCCCTCCTGGGCCCGGCCTCGATCGTGTTCGAGGTTTCCTACATCCTGTTTGTCATTCTGATTCTGGCCGTGTTCGGTGCGGCGGCCGGCGCCCTGGGAAACGCAACTTTGGGCGCCCCGGAGATAGCAGGCACTCTGGCGCTGATGGGCGCGATTGCATTCGTGGTTGCATTCGGCAATGCGTCCGTGGAGAGACTGTTCAAGTACGTCTCGTTCCTGTTGTACGCGGTGTATATATTGTTCGTAATCCTGTCCTTCACGCATTTCGGGGACAAGATCTCTGCCGGCTTCGGCGCGACGGCGCCTGCGGATGGCTGGGCTCTGGGTGGACTGACCTACGCCAGTTACAACATTGTCGGAGCCGTTGTCATATTGCCTGTTCTGCGCCACCTCACGAGCGATCGGGACGCGGTCATTGCGGGGCTCATTGCGGCTCCGCTGGCGATGCTGCCCGCGTTGATGTTCTTCTGCTGCATGATCGCCTACTACCCGGGGATCGCGAACGAGACGCTACCGTCCGATTTCCTTCTGCAGCGCCTGAACCTGCCGCTGTTCCATCTGGCGTTCCAGTTGATGATCTTCGCGGCTCTCCTCGAGAGCGGCACAGGCGCGGTGCATGCCATCAACGAGCGCATCAGCAATACGTTGCGCAATCACCAGCGCGCTTCCCTGGGCCGGCCCGCGCGCCTGATCATTGCGCTCGTCATTCTCGCCGGTTGCATGTTGTTGGCCCAGCGATTCGGCCTGGTCACCCTGATCGCCAGGGGCTACCGAGCCCTGGCGATCATCTTCCTGGTCGTCTACGTGCTGCCCTTGCTGACTATCGGAGTCGCCCGCCTCGCGCGCGGCCGCCCGGTCAAGCTCGGGTACTGACGAATTACCTGCTGTCGCGAACCTTGCTCAGCAACCGCAGGATTTCCAGGTACAGCCAGACCAGCGTGACCAGCAGGCCGAACGCTGAGTACCACTCCATGTAGCGGGGAGCACCCTGGCGCACGCCAGACTCGATCAGGTCGAAGTCGAGTACGAGATTCAGGGCAGCGACGCCGCAAATCACGAGCGACACGATGATGCTCAGCGGGCTGGAGGAATTCAGAAACGGCACAGGAACGTGGAACAGACCCAGCACCATGCTGACCAGATACAGCAGAGCGATGGCACCCGTGGCGCCGATGACGATCGTTCGGAAGCGCTGAGTGACCTGGATGAGGCGCATGGAATACGCGATCAGCAACACAGCCAGCACACCAAATGTCAGGCCCACGGCCTGAATCGCAATTCCCGGATACTTACGCTCCAGAATCGCCGAGAAGCCACCGAGAGCCAGTCCCTCGAGTCCGGCATACGGAATCGCGAGATACGGAGCCGTCGTCGGCTTGAAGCTGATAACGAGGGCCGCAATGAGGCCGCCGACGAGACCGATCAGTATCGAAGGTCCAACCACGGAAGCGTCACCGGTCGAGAGGTACTCCGACCACGGATAGAACGCACCCGCCAGCAAAACCACGAGCAGCAGGAACGACTTATTGATCGCACCCTGCAGGGTCATCCGATCGTCGGCCGCCATCGGGCGCGGCAGTCGTGAAAAAGTCTTCTCGTTCAGTCCCGGATTACCGGATCGCACGGGAAGGGGCATCGACATCTCCTCAATTGAAAGGCGGCTGATTGTAGTCCACCACGGCAGTAGGTGCGGTTCCCCACCCCGCTTTCAAGGCCCGAATTATGTCTAAACCGCTTCCGGGGGCCCGGTGGCGATGTTCTGGGGCAGTGGCCTCACCGAAATCAGCCGCAAAGCTACCGCCAACGCCAGTGCCAGCAGAACCATGGTAAAGAGGGCGACTCCCGGCCACTTCCCGTGGTTCCAGGCCACACCGCCGGCCGACCCCAGAACACTGGAGCCCACGTACATGAAGAACGAATAGAACGCCGCCGCCTGCGCGGGCGCCGCGTGGCCGCGGCGACCCACCCAGCTCGAAGCGACCGAGTGAGCCCCGAAATATCCCGCTGTCGCCACGCCGATCCCGGCGACAATCAGAATCAGAGGAGACGCTGCCGTCATTCCAACTCCGATCAGAAAGACGAGGATGGGTATCCAGAACACCCTCCGCCTCCCCAACCGTCCGGCCAGTCTCCCATACCAGGTGGAGACAAACGATCCAACGATATAGAACAGAAAAATCGCACCCACTGCGGATTGGCTCAGCGAGTACGGTGGCGCGAGCAGGCGAAAGCTCACGTAGTTGTAGATCGTGATGAAGGCTCCCATCAGCAGGAAGCCTTCGCAGTACAGCCAGGGCAATCCGGCATCGCGCCTCAGGACATGAATGCTGTCGAGGAATGACGCCAGGTCGTGCCTCCGCGGCACAAACGAACGGGACACCGGCGCGGCCCATCGAAATACAAACGCTCCGATGAGGCAGATGACTCCGACGCTTCCCAGCGCAACTCGCCAGCCGAGCCAATCGGCAATGACACTCGAGCCGATGCGCCCGATCATGCCGCCGAGAGCCGCGCCGGCAATGTAGAGCCCCATCGTTCCACCGATGGTCTTCGCATCCACTTCTTCAGCCAGATAGGTCATGGCAATCGCGGGAATGCCGGAAAGAGCAATGCCGGTGAGAAAGCGAGTGACCAGAAGCGCGTGCCAGCTCGGTAGCGCCGCCGACACGATGGTCAATATCGATCCCGCAAAGAGCGATGTGACCATCATCGCGCGGCGGCCAACGCGATCGGACACCACGCTCGCGACCAATAACATCAATGCCATGGCGCCGGTCGCGAGGGATACGACCAGGCTGGACTCAGCCGCGCTGACGTGGAACTCGCGCGCAAACACAGGCAGCAGGGATTGCACGCTGTAAAGCAATGCGAAAGTCGAGAGACCTGCGATCAGGAGGGCCAGTGCGAGCCGGCGATAAGCCGGCGTGCCCGCGGAAATACGGCTCGAACTCACCCCTTCAGCGTAACATTCTTCGCATTCCGCTGTGCCTCGATGCACAGCTCAGCGGCCAGCAGGCACTGCGTCTGGTCCTGCGCAACCTGCGTCCGGTTCACAATGTCCGCCACGAACTGCGGACCGAACGGCAACGTCAGGTTGCTGCAATCCATGTAACGCGCTTCTTTCTGATCGACAATGAACAGATTGTTGCCTGACTTCGAAACCGCGACATTGGTGTACTTGCGCAGCTCGATGTAGCCCTGCGTACCCAGCACAAACAATCGCCCGTCACCCCACGTGCCCAGACCATCGGGAGTGAACCAATCCAACCGCACGTAACCCATGCCGCGGTTGCCCCTCAACATCATGTCGCCGAAATCCTGGAACCGCGGACGATCCGGGTGCGCCACGTTGGCAGTCTGCGAAGCCACCACCTGCGCCTGCGTCGATCCCGTGTAGTACAGAAACTGATCGACCTGGTGTGAGCCGATGTCGCAGAGAATTCCCCCGTACAGGTCGGGATCCCAGAACCACTCCGGTCGCCCACTGCCACCGCCGGCATCGCCGTGACCCTGATGGACCTGATGGGGCGCGATGTTGATGGTCTGAATGACCTGACCGATGGCGCCTGACTGGATCAACTCTCCGGCTTTGACCGCGGCCCTGACCTCCAGCCGCTCGCTGTACATGATCCCGTAGATGCGCTTCGTGTGTGCGATGGTCTTACGAACCGCCGCCAGTTGCTCGAGAGTCGTGATGCCCGGTTTGTCAGCGAGAAAATCCTTGCCGTGCTCCATCACCCGAACACCCAGAGGCGCGCGGCGGCTCGCAACGGTCGAGCTCAGAACCAACTGGATCGAGCTGTCATTCAGAATCTCAGCTTCGCTCTTCACCCTCTTCACGTCCGGAAAGCGCTTCGTGAATGCAGCGAGCTTGTCCGGCTCCTCGCCGAAGAACGCCACGAGCTCACCGCCGCCGCGCTGAATGGCTCCGACCATGCCATAGATGTGATCGTGGCTCATGCCACAGACCGCGAAGCGGATGGAGTGCTCGGGTTTGCTCTCTGGTGGGCGGGGAAGCGTTTCCGCCACGACGTTGGTATGTGCCGGAAGCGCCCCCAATGCAGCAGCCGGTAAAAGCGACGTCACTCCAAGTGTCTGCAGAATCTCGCGTCGGTCCATGTGCTGCACACCTTTGGATGCGGTGTGGCAGTGTATATCACCGGCGGCCGCCGACCTCGTCCAGATGATCCAACAAGTCGGCCGGATCCTCATAGACGCGATACGCACCCGCGCGCTCCAGCTCATCGAGACCGTAGCCGCCGGACAGCAGACCGACACCTAGTGCCTGACAGCGACGCGCAGCCAGCATGTCCCAGATGCTGTCGCCCACCACAATGGAGCTCGTGATGGGCACGTTCAATTTCTCGGCAGCGGCTACGAACAGGTCCGGATCCGGCTTCGCGTACTTGACGTCATCGCGCGTAATGACGGCATTCACCGCCGGATCCACGCCCAACGCATTCAAATTCTGGCCGGCCGTCGCCATCCGCCCGCTCGTCGCGATAGCCCAAGGGATCTCAGCCTCAGTCAACGCATCCAACAGGGCCCGCGAGCCCGGAAGCGGGCGGATCTTGCCCCGGAATTTCTGGTAGGCCTCGGCATGCAGCCGCTGCAGGCGCTCCACCCGATCCGGGGTGATATCCATCTTCGTCTCGCGCAGCAGTTGATTCATGAAAAGACCGCCGCTCATGCCGATCTTGCGGTGGATGCGCCAGACCGACAGCTCGATCCCCTCCGCCGTCAACGCCTCCTGCCACGCCAGTACGTGCTCGTAGACGCTGTCAACGAGTGTGCCATCCAGGTCAAAAAGGAACGAAGGGCGGATCGTCATAAACGCATCTCCAACCAAAACCAAAACCACAACCAGGACCGGGGCCAATCTGAATCAGGGCCCTCGGACAATGGGCTATTCTTGTATCCGGCGCTGGCTGCGGCAATAACTCAAAAGGATCACCCTCTCAATGAAAGTGCTCGTCGAAGTCGTCAGCTGGCTGGGCCCGGTGACGCAATGAGATCGGCCGTGCTTCTGTTTCTGTGCATCGCGACGCGAGCTTTGGCGGCCGACCCGGTTGACTGGGTCAATACTTACATTGGAACCGGCGGTGGCTCGAAGATTGGCCCCGATTACGGTGGCACCATGCCGTTGGTTACGACACCGTTCGGAATGACCAACTGGACGCCGCAGACCCGTCAGAATCGGATCAGTGTCAGCTCCTACGCCTACGAGGACGACACGATCTCCGGCTTCATCGGCACCCATCAGCCGGCGGTCTGGATGGGTGACTACGGCTACGTCACTCTCATGCCGCAGCTCGGTAACGGCCAAACCACATTTGAATATCGGCGCATGCCGTTTTCTCATGCCGACGAAGTGACCACGCCCTACTACTACTCCGTGAAAATGGGCGCGGATCCGGCGCGCAGAATTGTTGCGGAACTGACCGCCACGGACCACTGCGCTCACCTGCGCTTTACGTTTCCTGGCAATGAGACAGGAAGTGTCGTCCTGGAAGCCACTCGCGCGAGCACCGTTGGATACGTGAAGGTGGATCCCGCCAGGCAGGAAATCGTCGGCTACAACCCCGACCGGATGGATGCTCATCTGAGCAACGTGAAGCTTCCTGCCTTCAAGGGCTACTTCGTGGCCCGGTTTCGACAGCCGTTCGTCAGACAGGGCGTCTACCAGGGCGTGTTGCCCGTGGACGGCCAGAATGAAGTGACCGGCGCGGAAGTGGGCGGCTTTGTCCGATTCAATGCCAAAGTCGTGGAAGTCCAGGTGGGCACGTCGTTCATCAGCATCGAGCAGGCCCGAGCCAATCTCGATGCCGAGCTGCCGCAGTGGCAATTCGAAGCGACGCGCGACGCACTGAAAAAAAGTGGAACGACAAACTCGGCATCGCCGCGATCGAAGGCGCATCCGACGACGAGCGCCGGATCTTCTATTCAGGCCTGTACCACGCGTTGCTCTATCCCAGGTTGTTTTCGGAGAACGGGCGTTACTACAGCGCGTTCGATGACCAGATACACGATGGCGAGTCGTACACGGCCTACTCCATCTGGGACACGTTCAGAGCCGAACACAGCCTGCTGACTCTGTTTGCACCGGAGCGGATCGACGGAATGATCACCGCACTGCTGCAGAACTACCAGCAAGGTGGCTGGCTGCCGAAATGGCCCAACCCTTCCTATACCAACATCATGATCGGCACGCACGCGGACTCCCTGATTGCTGAATCGATCCGCAAAGGGTTCAAGGGATTTGATTACACCCTCGCCTACCAAGCTCTGTCCAAGGACGCCAACACCCCGCCGGATGGCGACACCACGCGCCGCTGGTTGGATAGAGAGCCCGGGGTGCCTTACGAAGCCCGTGCCGGCCTGACCTACGCGCGCGAGCTCGGCTACATACCGGCGGACAAAGTCTCGGAGTCAGCCTCGAGCACCCTGGAGGAAACCTACGACGACTACGCCGTTGCCCAGGTCGCCGGAAAGCTGGGCAAACCTGAGGACTACCGGGACCTGATGCAGCGATCCCGCCGCTACAAAAACCTGTTCAACGCCCAAAGAGGCTTCATGCAGGCCCGGAATTCAGACGGCAGTTGGGCAAATCCGGCCGACGGCTGGACGGAAGGCGACCAATGGGTGTACCTGTTTGCGCCACTGCATGACATCCCAGGCGTGATCGACCTTCTGGGCGGTCCCGGGAAATTCAACTCGAGGCTCGATGAGCATTTTGCCGGCCACCACAACCATCACGACAACGAGCCGAGCCACCATTACGGCTACCTGTACGACTACGGCGGTCAGCCCTGGAAAACCCAGGCCATCGTGCGACAGATCGCGCGCGAGGCCTACTCGAATACCCCGACCGGCGTCCTGGGGAATGAAGATTGCGGCCAGATGTCAGCCTGGTACATTTTCACAGCCATGGGTTTTTATCCCGTGAATCCAGCCTCGGCCGAGTACCTGATCGGCAGTCCGCTCTTTACCCGGACGACACTGCACCTGCCCAACGGCAAGCGGTTCGAGATTTCGGCTGCCGGCAACTCAGCGGACCATCCGTACATCCAATCCGCCCGCCTCAACAATAAACCCCTCTCGGCGCCCCTCATCACCTACGAACAGATCGAAGCGGGCGGCAAGCTCGATTTTGTAATGGGCGAAAAGCCGTCGAGCTGGGCAGCCGCGTGGGTGGCCCCCAAACCCTGATGCCGCAAGAGCTGACATCCAGACACGTCGTCTACGCTGCACTGACGGCCAATCTGCTGATTGCCGCAGCCAAGGCAGCCGCCGCGTTCTGGACTGGCAGCTCCGCCATGATGAGCGAGGCGCTGCACTCGCTCGTTGACTCACTGAATGAAGTGCTCCTGTTATACGGGCAGCATCGTGCCTCACGGCGGCCCGACCCCGAGCATCCCCTGGGGCACGGCCGCGAGCTGTATTTCTGGAGCTTCATTGTCGCGCTCCTGATTTTCGCCGTCGGTTCCGGCGTATCTCTCTTTCAGGGCGTCGAACAATTGATCGACCCGCACACCATCGAAAACGAATGGATCAACTACGCCGTGCTCGCATTCGCCCTGGTGTTCGAAGGGGCCTCGTGGGCCATCTCCCTGAAGCAGTTCCATCGCCGCCGCGGCAGATTGACCTTCTATGAAGCCTTCCGCCGCAGCAAGGACCCGCCTTCATTCATGGTATTGTTTGAGGACAGCGCCGCCTTGCTGGGCATTGCGATCGCGGCCGCCGGGACCTTCGCGGCAACGCACTTGCGCAAGCCCGAGTTTGACGGCGTCGCGTCCCTGCTCATCGGCATGGTGTTGGGTGGCGTTGCCATATTGCTGGCCCGCGAGAGCAAGAGCCTCCTCATCGGCGAGAGCGCCAGCAGCGAGCTCACGCACTCGGTGACGGCCATCGCGGCGAAAAATGCCGCGGTGCTGCGGGTCAACGGCATGCTGACGGCCCAACTGGCGCCCGACCAGATCGTGGTGGCACTAAGCCTGGAATTCAGGGACGATGTGCGCGTACCGGAGCTGGAAGAGCAGGTCATTGAGATCGAGAACAGCATCCGCAAGCAACACAGTGAAGTGACGGCGCTGTTCATCAAGCCCCAGACACCCAAAACATTCTTCGATTCAGCGAAGGACCGGTTCGAAGTCGAGGGAGATGGTTGATGAGCCGCACTGATGTCCTGATTGTCGGCGCCGGGCCCACGGGCCTCGTCCTCGGGAACTGGCTCGCCCGGCTGGGCATCCCATTTCGCATCATCGACAAGGCAGCCGAAGCCGGCACAACATCGCGCGCCCTTGCAGTTCACGCGCGCACGTTGGAGCTCTACCGCCAACTCGATCTGACTCACGCGGTCATCACGGACGGTCACCGCGTTCCCGCGGTCAATCTGTGGGTCAAAGGCAAGCCCGAGGCGCGCGTATCCTTCGCGGACATCGCCAGCGACCTGACACCTTACCCGTTCATCGAGATGTTTCCGCAGGACGAGCACGAAAAGCTGCTCATCCAGCGTCTGAAATCCTTCGGTATCACCGTCGAGCGACCGGTTGAGCTGACCGGGTTCACTGACGCAGGCGATCGAATCATTGCGCAGCTGCGCGGGCCCAGAGGCGACGAAACTGTCGAGGCGGCCTATATCGCCGGCTGTGATGGCGCCCGTTCGGCAGTCCGCAAGGCCACCGGCAGCGGCTTTCCGGGCGGCACCTACAACCAGGTCTTCTATGTTGCGGATGCCAGGGCAGCGGGGCCTTCGGTGAATGGCGAGGTCAACATCGACCTCGACGAAGCTGACTTTCTCGCCGTCTTTCCGCTGCAGGGCGAGGGTCGTGTCAGGCTCATCGGCACAGTCCGGGATGAGCGCGCCAGAAACGCCGAATCACTCACCTTCGCCGATGTCAGTGGCCGCGCAATCGAGCATCTGAAAATCCAGGTGGAGCAGGTGAACTGGTTTTCGACCTATCACGTGCATCACCGGGTGACCGACCACTTCCGTAAGGATCGCGCCTTGTTGCTCGGCGATGCGGCGCACATACACAGCCCGGCAGGCGGCCAGGGAATGAATACCGGCATTGGCGATGCCATCAACCTGGCGTGGAAGCTTGCCGCGGTGTTGAAACGGCAAGCGCCCGACGAATTGCTCGACAGTTACGAAACCGAACGGATTGCGTTCGCCCGCAAGCTCGTGAAGACCACGGACCAGATTTTCAGTGTGGCCACCGCGGAAGGGAAAATAGCCGATCTCATCCGGACCCGGCTGGCGCCGCTGGTGATTCCAACCGTCACGAAAGTGGGCGCCGCGCGCGAATGGCTGTTCCGCACGGTGTCACAACTCATGATCAACTATCGCGACAGTGAGCTGAGCACCGGCAGAGCGGGCGAAGTGCACGGGGGTGATCGCCTCCCCTGGGTCAAATCAGCCGACAACTACGACCCCCTTTGCGAGCCTGAGTGGCAGGTTCACGTTTACGGTAAGGCGAGCCCGGATTTGACCTCATGGTGCGCGAGTCGACGCATAGCGCTTCACGTGTTCGATTGGACGGATGCCCACGCATCGGTGGGCTTCGCGCGCAATGCCCTCTATCTCATCCGACCCGACACCTACGTCGCGCTCGCGGAGAGCTCAGGCTCTCCGGAGGCGATCGAAGTGTATTTCAAGGATCGTGGTTGGGACGACTTCACGCAAACAGAGGGCTCTTCCGGGGGTTAGGGAACAATCCGCTGACGAGGGCCGCCAGGGGGAAGAGCACACAGCCCACGATTCCAACTTCCCAGGCATTGATATTCAACGTCCTGAGCGCGAACACTGCCAACATGGTCACCCCCATGCCAAAGGCGAGACGGACCACGTTCTGGCCGAACACCGAGTGCGAGATCTCGTGACGCAGGGCAATTGCGCAGACCACGTTCACCAGGGCACTGCTCATCAGAACCGAGAATACCGCTCCCGCGGCACCGAAGTGTGGGATCAATGTGTAATTCAGCAGCACGATCATGGCGGTGCCGACAGCGAGCGCGCCCAGGTAGATGTTCTGCTTTTTCAGCGCATAGAGAAGCCGATATAGAACGACCTCGACACCCTTGAAGACCGCCAGCAGGGCGAACAACGGCAGCAGATGCCCCGCCGGCTGGAAGGCGCTACCCAACAGGCGCGTCAGTACCAGCGGCGCCAGGCAGTACAACCCGATTGCGAGCCAGCCGCTGGCAAACAACACGCTCCTGAAGAAGTCTCTGGACAGAGGCGCGAATTCTTCAACACCATGCGCGGCACTTCGGCTGAGGACCGGGTAAGCGGCGGTTCCGAGCAGTACGAGTGGCATCAGGCCCACTTCGACGATCTTGATGTCCGTGGCATACCAACCACCGTTGGCCTTGCCGAGCAGGAAGACGATCAGAAGCAGATCGACGCGCATGTAGAACTGGCCGAGTGCTTCGCAGACCGTGAACGGAGCCGCGCCGCGCACCGTCTCCATGACGTCACGCCATCGCGCGTTGAAGGCAAGCTGCGCGCCGTGCATGTTGGCATTACGCAAAGACAGCACAACGAGCACGAGGCCCGCAATCGGAAAGCCCGCCAGGATGACCTTCAGCGGAATGGACTCGTACAGACACATCGCCAGGGCGAACACGGTGCCGGCCATCCTGCAGGCCAACTCGGTGAAGGCAGGACCGACCATCGCCTGCGCCGCCGATGCGGGCACGTACAGGGTTCGGGACAAACCCCAACCCACCAGAAAGATGCTCAGCTCGAGAATGACAATGGGGCTGGCGCGGCTGGTTCCCGCGACGAGCATCACAGCAAACAGTACAACCAAGCCGATGGAAAGTTGGATCGACTGAGTGCAGAGCAGGCTTTGCCAGCAGTCGGATTTTTCCTGCTGTGTCTCGAGACCGGCCAGTTGCCGCACCCCATATTGCTCGATGCCCGACGTGGCCAGGATCGCTATGAATGCACCCAGCGCAAAGGCATAGGAATACTCGCCCGTTCCCATGGGGCCGAAGCGTCGGGAAATCACAGTGAACAACACCAGACCCGACAGGTCCGCGGCAATCCTGCACGCGGACAACCAAAGAGTGTTTTTAATGACGACCATGCAACTGCGAGCGAGCCTACTTTCAGCGCGCTGGCGCGGCCAGAGGCGAGGGCCGGATGTGTTGTAGGTACCCTCCTACGCTCAGCTTGCGTCGACCGCTGAAGCGCTGGCCTGGCGCGTAAACGGCCGCGGGGCCTGCTCCCGTCGCCAGTTGCTCGGCGTGGACCCCATCATTCTGCGGAACTGCCGGCTGAAATGTGCCTGGTCCGCGAATCCGCAGTTCATGGCAATCTCGCTGAGCGGCGCGTCGCTGCTCAGCATCTGTTCGACGGCCATGCTGATCCTGCGCTTCATGAGATAGGCATGCGGCGAGGCACCGAACGTCCGTTTGAAAGCAGCGCTGAAGTAGGACGGACTGCTCCTGGCCAGGGCACTGAGGTCTGACACGCGTATGCTTTCAGTCAGACGCTCGTCAATGAACGTGCGCACCCGATTGATCTGCCAGCGCGCGAGCATCCCGTTCTGACTCGCCGGGGGCTGCGTCCCGCGTCCGAGATGCGACTCGAGAAGCAACGATGCTTCAGCGACGATGCGCTTGGTTACCTCGTAGTGCGTATCCGCGTTATCCCTGGCGGTCCCCAGCATTTGAGCGAGACGCGCAACGAGGGATGCCGAGCCTGCAGGCACTGCACCCGGCGGCGAAGTCTGATTCTCGAGTAGCATGAGAGTGACACCGATTGGCGAGTGAAAACGATTCCCTGGAACGGAAATTACGTTAACTCGACCGCTGTGCCTATTAACGTGACGGGGACGTCGCGGGACATCCTTTAGAGTTATTGGACAGCCACCCTCGTCCGTCGACCGCGGGCGGCCGACTGTGTCAGCTCGCCGCGGCCACCGCGACCAGATCCTGCAATTCGGCGGGTTTGGCCAGATACCGGTTGATGCCGACCTCATCCGAGCGCTCACGGAATTCCGGGGTATCGAACGCGCTCAACGCACACAAAGTAATGGCCTTTCCCCAGCGGCGGCGCCGAATTCGCATGGCCGTCTCAAATCCATCCATTTCAGGCATGGCGAGGTCGAGGAAGATCACCTCGGGATGCAGGAGCTCAGCCAGCTCGAGCGCACGCTGGCCCGTGTGAGCCACGTGCACCTCGTGGCCACACGACTGCAACAGCGACGCCAGCGCCCAAGCGGCATCGTCACAGTCATCCACAATCAGCACACGATTCTGTCGGGGAGTCCGCGGGGGCTGAGCCTCATAACGCATCGAGCCTGGTTTCATCATCGAAGAACAGCCCTGACCAGCGACGTCTCCTGTGAAGCACAATTCGTGCCGCCGTCAGTAACGCCAGCTCGTCAGGTCCGCGCCCGCGGGCGCCGCGGCTTTGATGCGCTCCAGAATCACTGGAAGGTATTGATAGTTGTAGTGAAGTCGTGAATAGGCGTTGGACGTGTTCGGATCGCCATTCCAGCAATGCTCCGCCCGATCGCCATAGGCCACGCTGCCTTTGTATTCCGGTCGCAACGCTTCGAGCCGCTCCTGCGCAAAATATACGGAGTCGGTCAGATAGTAATTGTCGCCATTACCCACGTAGATATGAATCTTGCCCTCGAGCTTCGGACCCAGCGTGGCCCAGTCACGCTCAATGATGTGCGACAGATCGAAGTGGTCGCGCCAATACGCCGCCACTGACTTGTCGATGGCACCCGTGACCTTGTCAAAAATCGGCTTCGGATAGCCGTCGGTGCCCGCCGGACTGAACACGGCCTGCCAGATATCGTACTGACCCCCGGAGCGGCTGTGGTCGCCCTGAGCCAACTCCATGTAGTTGGCATCACGCTGAGTTGCGAAAACTTCACCCAGGTAGTTCCTGAACGCGGGACGCTCCACGCTCGAGGCCTCCCCTTTCAGGGTATAGGCGTTCGAATCGTCGTAGAGGTTGATGATCGTGTAAGCCCTGAAATCAATCGGGTCCGGACACGCGGCAAACGCACCGTTGTACATGTCGGGATAGAAGACTTGAGTGGCAAGCGCTTCCCAGCCGCCTGTCGAGCCACCGTAAGTGAATCGCGCCCAGCCGGCCCCAAGACCTCTGAAGCGCTTCTCGATCTCCGGAATCAACTCTTTGTTGATGGCGTCGCCATAGGGCCCGAGATTCGCTGAGTTGACCGCGTAGCTGTCATCAAAGTACGGGTTGGCGTGCTCGATCTCGATTACCAGGAAACGCGGAAAATCCGCGGAGATCCACTTCTGGTAGAACGCATACGCCTCTTCCTGCTGTATGCGGTTGTAGCCTGCCAGGTGAAAACGCTTCGAATAGTCCGGCTTCAGATTCGGATCCGGTGGCGTGGTTCGGAACTCCGAGATGTCATCCGGATAGTGTCCGTGGAATACCATGAGCGGGTAATGCGCCTGCGGATGTTTGTCGAAGTCCTTGGGCAACAGCACGTGCGCGCCGATGAAGACATCGCGGCCCCAGAAGCGGGACAGGAGCTCGCTGCGGATGCGGATGTGGCGAACGAACTCCGTGTCCTTCTTCCGCTCGATGGGCGGAATCTCCTGATCCAGCGTCAGGGCCGTCTGGCCCGCGTGCGCGCGGCTGAGCGTCACCCGGATCGGCTTCGAGTAGAGATTGCCGGGCTTGTCGGCCCACTTCTGCCCCTCGCCCTGGTCCGGGGGCAACATCAGGTTGCGGCCATCCGCCAGATGAAACGCTTCGTAACGATTCAACACGGCCTGCACGAAATACTCACCCGGCGGAACCGAGGACAATTTGCGCGCCGGCCAGCCAAACGCACGGTCATCCAACACCGCGGGCGTGCCTGGCGCGAGGTTGGTGACGTTCATCCCAAAGAGGTATGGGCTGTCGAGGGCTTCGTTGGGCTCGACGTGGCTGCGCGGCTCGCGCGAAAAGTCACGACTGACGAGCAGGATGATGTGCCCGCTGAGCGGCGCGTTGTTGCGCAGGCCCGGGAAGCTCACCGCGAACGAAGTCGCCTGCTGCGCACCGCACACGGTGCTCACGAGAAGACTCAGCCACAACGCCAGTGCTTTCATGTCTACCCTCTACGGAGCAACCGGCAATCCCAACGCCTTGCTGGTGGCGGCCCGCCATTCGTCGATCATTGTTGTGTAATGCTGCTCGGCGAGGAACTGGGCAACGAAGTGACTGCCAGCCTCACTGACCGCCGTGAGAGTGTATCGTACCGAGATATCCGTTCCACCACCGGCCGGCTCCGTGCAAACGACATCGACGATCCCGATGTTCGAATCCTGCACGAGTCGCGCATAACTGACTCGTCCCTCGGACGGACGGAAGTCGGTGACGATCCACGTGACGGTGCTGCCGTTGTGTCCCGTTGTTATGAAGGCGGATCCACGCTCCTTGGAACCGCTCAGAATTCGCGGCTCCCAGCCGGGAGCCCATGCGCGTTCGCCCTCGGCTGTGAACAGAGGAAAAACACGCGCTATCGGCGCGTTCAGATGGAAGGTGCGAACCTGCGTAGCCGGCATCGCGGCAACCGCGATCAGGGTGGGAATGAGCACGGACATAGGGCCTCCCCTTGTGGTACATTGGTACCAATGTACCACTGGAGAGCGAACCTGTGCCATCCCCCAAGCACCTGGTCGAGCGCGTGCAGACCGGCGTCCGGCTGGAGAAACGCCTGCTGAAAGTCCTGAAAGGCCTCGCGGAGTACCTGGATTTATCGCTGGGTGATCTGCTGGAGGGGATCACCCTGCACGCGCTGGAAAACAAGCCGCCCTTCAAATCCGCAACCCTGGAGAAGATCGCCGACCTGAGAAAGATCTACGAGTTGGATCTCAGGGCCGAGGATAGCCACCAGTTGCGGGAGAAGTGAGCGGAAACAGCTGCGGACGGATTGCGAAGGCGGCGAATGTGAACAACGTCAGCGATCCAGCCAGCAGCATGGCACCGGCAAACACAATATTGGGGAGCGAAACCCACCCGATGACACCGACGACCGCGGAGACCGCAGCCCACACGACCCACGGAAGCACGAGCGTGCGCGCCAGCGCGATCAGGAAAATCAATTTCAACCTGGCGAACGGCGGGCACCGCGGCATCAGGAGCAGCAACTCCTGCTCGCCCCGGGAGTGTTTCCAGGCCAGATACATCGCCGCGTGCTGGGAAAAGATCGTGATCGCGGCGTAGCCTGTTATCAGGAAATAGGCGGCGTTCTCCGGCCTGGACTGCCGTATCCAGTGCCAGACCAACACGACGCCCAGTACGATTGCAATCGCCTGCAGAATGGTCAATGGCGAGATCCGTGAGCCGAATCCGAGCCCAACACCCACCGCCGCGGTGGAAATTTTCCCGGCTCTGAGCTCCGCAACCGCGGATGTGACATCAAACCCTTCCGCCACGATCGGAGGATCGTCGGCCCCGGACGGCGTCCGCGGAATCATGCGCCTCTCGGGAGCGGGCTTCAGTGAGGCGTACCACCTCCAGAGCACCCACATTGCAATCACGAACGCAACCGCGAGCACGGGTGGCCTTTCGAGCCAGAGCTTCAGGTCCGTGAACTGTGCAATCACAAAGAACACAAAGACGATGAAATTGCCCCGCACAATCAACACACCGAACGCGGCGGCAACAGTGAGGGCTGCGGCACCGAACAGCCACGGGCCACCCTCCAGCCAGGTGATTGCAACCGGCAATGCCACAAGCAAAGCCAACATGAGCAACTGCACGCGATGGATCCACTGCTCGTGGCGGGGAATCCGCAACTCGTCCGCAACCCGGCCATAGCGCTGGATCCGTTCAGTGGCCAGCCCGAACAAACCGGCGGTCGCAACACCGGCCAGGATCAACGCCAGCCGGGGCGTTTCCGGACGATGGAAGGTACTGATAAAAATTGCGAGCGCGTAAAACACTGCCAGGACTCCCACAAACACCGGCAGCGCAAACACGATGGCACACCAGCAACGCCACAGCGTTTTCATGGAATCCACGTCGCCAGTGCGGCATCGAAGTCCGGCTCGACGCCCGGGGAGCTCGCGCGCAGTCGATCTGCCAGCGCATCCGTGCTCTCGTGCAAAACGATTCCACCCCGCGACAGCACCGCGAAATGACTGCAGAATCTGCGCAGGTCACCCGTGATGTGCGAGGACACAATGGTGGTCAACTTGCGATCGCGCTGCTGCGCCAGCAGCTCATCAATAACTGCCAGTCGTGTCCCGGGATCGATGCTGGCAATTGGCTCATCGAGCACGAGCAGGCGTGGACGGGGAGCGAGGGCCCTGACAATGGAAAGTCGCTGCTGATGACCAGGTGACATCGCCGCGATGCGCATCTTCAACGGCACCTGCCAGCGATCCAACAGCGCGTGGGCGTACTCCGCGTCGAACGTAGGATAGAACGCGCCCACATAGGAGAGCATTGCCTTGCCCGTCAGCCAGCGGAACTGCGCCGGCGACTGGGGAACATAGCCAATCCGACCACGCAGCTGCGGCGAGATGTCCATGGACGGCTCGCCGGCCACGCGCGCATCGCCGGAATCGGCCGGAAGCAATCCCAGCAGTATTCTGAGCAACGTCGTCTTGCCCCCGCCGTTTGGACCCAGCAGGCCGAGGGTCATGCCCTCGGGGACTTTGAGAGTGAGGTTGTCGAGAACGAGCTGCGAGCCGAATCGCTTGCTGATTCCTGTTGCCGTGAAGTCTGCTGCGGGCTCCATGCTCGCGTTCACCTGGGTCTAACGCACGCTCTTCTGGGCCAGGCTACGCGGGACCCGTAAAAATCCGGCCACCCGTTCCTCCACCTCTTGCGGATTCACCGGCTTGGTGAAGTGAAAATCGAATCCGGCCGCTTTCGCCTGCTCCTTGTCATCATCCTGCCCCCAGCCGGTGACCGCAAGCAACAACACGCCCCGGCCCCAGGCCTGCTGGCGAATCCGTCGGGCGACTTCATACCCTGTCAGGTCAGGCATTCCCACATCCAGAACAAACGCCTGCGGCCGCTCCCGCGCGCCCAGGTCCAACGCCTGTTGCCCGTTGTAGGCTACGAATACCTCGTGACCTGCGAGCTCCAACAGCATTTTGAGGCTGTCCGCGGCATCACGATTGTCATCGGCAACGACGATCTTACAGTACAGTCCGGACGGCGCTGACACGGCCTCATGAACGCCCGCACGGGAGTCCTGGGGCTCGACGACCACTTGGCGTGGCAGCCGGATCGTGAACTCACTGCCCTGCCCCAGCCCCGCGCTGGCGGCCTGCACCGTCCCTCCATGCAATGCCACGAGGCCCCTCACCAACGCGAGCCCGATTCCCAGGCCGCCTTCCGCACGGTCGATCGCGGAATCGATCTGCGAGAACATTTCGAACAGTCCCTTGATGACCGTCGGCTCGATGCCAATGCCATTGTCGGCCACTCGAATCAACAGGCCCTGCTCGTCCTGTTGGGCCGTGAGGGTGATATGACCTTGTGCATCGGTATATTTCGCCGCGTTGGTGAGAAGGTTGGAAAGCGCCTGCGACAGGCGCAATGGATCGACTTCCAACTCCAGGGGCTCGGGCGGCAGGTTCACGGTCAGGCTGTGGTTTTTCGCGTCAATCAACGGGCGCGCGGTCTCGACCGCTGAGCTCACCAACGTCAGCAGGTCAACATAGTCCTTGCGAAGCTCGAGTCGCCCGCGCGTGATGCGAGAGACATCCAGCAGATCATCCAGGAGCAGTGCCATGCGCTGGACCTGCCGCGCGATGACCTCACGGCCCCATTGCCGCTGATGCTCGTCGGCAGAGGCAGACTCCATGAGCTTTACTGCATGCATCACTGGCGCCAGGGGGTTGCGCAGTTCGTGCGCGAGAGTGGCCAGAAACTCGTCCTTCTTCCGATCTGCCTCGCGCAGTGCCGCCATGGTGCTCTCGAGGCGCGCATTCGAGCGCGCCAACGCAGCCTCGGCCGTTTGCCGGATCTGCACTTCCGTGGTCAAAGCGGTATTCGATTGCTCGAGGGCACGGGCACGCGTCTGCACCTCATCCAACATGCTGTTGAATGCCTCGACCACGATGCCGATCTCATCATCGGTCGTGGAACGCGCACGCAGTGAATAATCCCGCCTGGTGGTCACCTGGCGTGCCACATCCGCCATGGAGTCGAGCGGCTCGGTGATGACCTTCTGCAGGGACGTTGAGAGGAGCAGGGCAACGAGCATGCTCATCAGCGTGACGAGGCCAAAGATTCCCAGGTACGCCAATGCTCGCGCGCCAATATCGTGATGTGCGCGCAAAAGAATCGTTCCCAGATGCTGCCCATCCTGAATGATGGGCGCGGTCAGCTCGACATTACCTCCGGAGACACGCGATGAGCGCACCGTGGCCTGTAGCTGTAGGGGCGGCGCAGATTCACCAGGGCGTACAAAGCTGGCGAACAACTTTCCGTCTGCTGTGTACAACGCTGCCATGAGGAGCGTTGCTCTCCAGCGCACGGCATTCACATTCCGGTTGGCGACCGTTCGATCGCCGGTCATCAGGGCTGAGGCCGTGGAGGTCCCGAGAATGCTCGACTGGGTGTCCAGATCGGACACCCAGGAATCCCGGTACACACTCAGATCGTGCAGGAGCATGCCCGCTCCGGCAGCCAGAAGCGCAATCGCCGTGGTGATCACGACGATGCGCATCATCTTGCCGCGCACGGATCGGGGCGCCCCTAAGGGACCGGGCCGGACTATTTGACGGTTATCCACCACGCGGTGAAGCATGCCCGATTATAGGCATCGGGAACATGCATCGACACGTGTCGCCGTCTCAAGGCGATCCAGCCTCCTTCGGGTACGCAGGAAGCGCTGGCGGCGGTGGCGGCAAGCTCGCCGGATGCTTCTTCATCTCTGCCAGGATGTAGTCAATCGCAGCTTGCAACTGGACATCGCGGCCGGCCATCCAATCCCCCGGCGTATCGTCCACGGGGATGTCAGGATCAACGCCGTGATTCTCGATCGCCCACTGCGAATCAACACCGTAGGTGGCGTCTTCGGGAACGGTGATGTAACCGCCATCGAGCAGGAACCACTCGCCCCGGATGCCACGGACACCGCCCCAACTGCGGGTGCCCATCAGCGGCCCGAGCCCGTACTTGCGGAAGTAATAAGGGAAAATATCCCCGTCGGATGCGGAGAAGTGATTCAGCAGACAGATTTTCGGCCCGATGATCAACTGGTTGGGTGTGGGAATGCTGGCCCCTTCCCGGTTGGTATCCATGCCGATCAGAATGCGCCGCAGACGCTCGAGCACAATCTGATCAATGAAGCCGCCGCCGTTCCAACGGTCGTCGATGATCAGGGCCTGCCTGTCGAGTTGGGCATAGAACTGGCGGATGAACTGCTCCATCCCCAAACCGCTCATGTCCGACAGATAGATATAGGCCACCTTGCCGCCGGAGGCCTTGTCGACAACCTCGCGGTTGTGATCGATCCAGGCCTGTTCGCGCAGGGGCAGCTCATTCTTCACCGGCTGCACGGTCACATCGCGGCGCTTGCCGTTGGGGCCATCCGCCACAGTCAGCCGCAGCGTCGAGTCCTGCTTTCCAACCAACAGGCTGAACGGATCCGCCGGAGCTTTCAACTCCTGCCCGTCCACAGCCAGCAGATACTCACCTGTCCGGACATCCACGCCCGAAGCCGTCAACGGCGAACGGTATTTGTCACGAGTGTTGTCGCCAGAGAGCACGCTCGCAAACTTGTACCTTCCTGAAGCGTTATCCAACGCGAAGTCGGCACCGAGGAAAGCGGTGCCGACCCGGCTCTCTTCGGGCATGTCCTCGCCACCGCCCACGTAGGTGTGGGAATTTCCGAGCTCCCCGATGATCTCGCCAATGAGGTAATTCAAGTCACTGCGCGAGCCGACCAGCGGCAGCAATTTTGCGTAGGAGGCACGCACGGCCTGCCAGTCAACTCCATTCATCTTCGGGCTGAAAAACAGATCCCGCTCCAGACGCCACGCGGAGTTGAACATCTCACCCCACTCCTGGGTGGGCTCGATGCGTACATGCATGTGCGACAGATCCAGCTTCTTCCGGCCCTCGTCGCCGCCCTTGCCTTTGTCGGCGACAGCCTCCGCAATGAAGTAATCCTTATCGAGTTTGTACAGTACCTTCTTGCCATCCGCGGACAACATGTAGGTGCTCAGTCCCTCGACGACTTTGTCATCCTTGCGTTCCTTCAGGTCATAAACATGAAGCACGGGCTTTTCACCCGGCAACGGGCCCTCAATCATCTGGCTGGGGCCGGTCAGGTAGAAGACTTTCTCATCACGCACATCGAAGGCACTGATGTCGGAGGGCGGGATCGGCATGGGGACCGCGCGACCCATGAGGCCGTCGAGGTCGACTTCCATTATCTTCAACGGCTGTGGCCTGGCGTCCTTGGCATCAGGCTTTTTCTCTTCCTTGTTACCCACACCCTCGTCCGATTGCGGAGCGAAAGCCGACGGAGCGCCGCGTTTCAGGTTCGCAACGTAGAGGCCCGTTGTCTTCAAGGTGGCAATGTTGAATTCCGCGCGGCTGAAGGTGGGATTCTCGTGCCGCGTGGAAATGAAGAACAGGTACTTGCCCGCGGGGTCGAACGCGGGCTGGAAGTCGTTGGCACGCGGATCGCTGACCAGCGTGGCCTTGCGGGTATCCACGTTGTACAGCCAGATTCCCGCCTGCGCATTGGCGGCATTGATGCTGTAAGCGAGCCAGCGGCCATCGGGAGACCACGTGTAATCGTGGATCTCCGCATACATGTCGCGAGCCACCTGGACTGGCTCACCACCGGCCACCGACAGCCACCACAGGCGATGCTCATGATCCGAGAATGCGAGCCGCTCGCCATTCGGTGACCAACGCGGCTGATAGAAGTAGCCGCGCTCGAAGTGCGTCAGGATCTTCTCGGGCCCGCCCTCTGCCGGACGAATCGCAACCTGCTGCTCGCCCGAGATGTCCGTCGTGTAGGCGATCATCTTGCCATCGGGCGACCAGGTTGGATGATCATCATCGGCGTTGGATGATTGCGTCAGGTTGCGTGTGTTGCCGTGCTCGGCGGGCAACGTGAAGATATCGCCGCGGGCGGAAAAGACGGCCCGATTGCCGTTGGGGGCAATACCGAAGTTGGTATGTTGGGACGTATCCTGCTCACGGATCGAGTCCTTGGCATCGACCCAGCGCGGCCCCGTGCGGGTCCCATCATCCGGCACGGTTACGTCGATGTCGTGAAGCTGCTCCGACGGAACATCGAGGACGTGCAGCTTGCCACCCTGTTGGAACACGATGGCGGCCTCGGTGCCGGCACCGAGACTCGGATAATCGATGTCGTAGTCCGTAAAGTGGGTGATCTGACGGAACTCGCCGCTGCCGGTGTCGTAGGCCCAGATGTTCTTGCGCCGGCTGGCATCATGATCGGCGAGGAAATAAATGGTCTTGCCGAACCACATGGGTGAGGTTTCGGTGCCCACCCAATCCGTCACGTGTTTCAGTTGTTTTGTCTGGAAATCATAGATGTCGATGTTCTGGGCGAGGCCGCCGTCATAGCGTTTCCAGGTGCGGAAATCCTGGAAGATGCGTGTATAGGCGATCTGCCTGCCATCGGGGCTGTAGCTCATGAAGCCCCCGCGGTCGATGGGCAACGGCTGCGACAGGCCGCCCGCGAGCGGCACTACAAACGGCTTGTTGATCCAGGTGTTCCAGGCTTCGCGGCGGCTGAGAAACACGATGTTGGCCGAATCCGGCGTCCAGGTGAGCACCATGTTGTTCGGACCCCAACGCACGGGAGCTTCGGGGACGATGTCTGAAGTGAATGTCAGCCGACGCGCGGAGCCACCGGCCGACGGCATGACATACACGTCGCGGTTACCCTGGTACTCACCGGTAAAGGCAATCCAACGCCCGTCGGGAGAAAACTGCGGGCTGAGATCGCGGCCAGCCTCGGAGGTCAGCCGGATGGCAGCGCCGCCCGATCGGGGCACGGCCCACAGATTGTCGTGAGCCGCGAAAACGATGGTGTTTCCGTACACAGTCGGAAAGCGCATCAAGGTGTGCCCGGGGGACTCCGCGCCCTGCGCGGCGAATGCCACGACCACCAGCGCGACGCCCATCCGACACCGTCGAAGCACTCCGTCCATACTCGATCTCCCTTGTGATGCCAGCCGCGACCAACCGTCGCGGCGGGATCTTAACAACGGGTGGACGGTGAAACGCTTCGGTTGGACGTATCACGTCATCGGACCAGCCCATCGTTTCGTCCGTGATATGCTGGCCCCCGAACCATGAATTTCTGCAACCAGTGTGGCGCCAAGGTCGAATCGCGCATCCCGCCGGGCGACCATCTGCCGCGTCATGTCTGCGACTCCTGTGGAACCATCCACTACCAGAATCCCCGGATCGTCGTCGGTTGCGTGCCTGACTATCACGGGAAGATTCTGTTGTGTCGCCGGGGTATCGAGCCGCGGCGCGGCTTCTGGACGGTGCCCGCGGGGTTCATGGAGAACGGCGAGACCCTTCAGCAGGGTGCCGCCCGCGAGACTCACGAAGAAGCGCTGGCGAAGGTCGAGATCGGTTCGCTGCTGACGGTCGTGCACGTGCTGCAGGCGCACCAGGTGCATGTATTCTTCCGGGCCCGGCTGCCGGAGCCTGAGTTCGGTGCCGGACCGGAGAGCCTGGAAGCCATGCTGGTCGAGCCGAAGGACATTCCCTGGGCGGACATTGCCTTTCCCAGCACGGTTTACACCCTCGAGCGCTACCTGGAAGACCGGGCGGCCGGTCGGGAAAATCATTACTTCACTGAACTGGACCGCCGGCTATCGAGATAATTATGATTGTGGGCTGGCTTTTTGAGGACCGTTCATGACCTTTGTCGTTACCGAAAACTGCATCAAGTGCAAAGAAATGGACTGCGTGGAGGTCTGCCCCGTGGACTGCTTCCACGAAGGGCCGAACTTCCTTGCCATTGATCCGGATGAGTGCATCGACTGCACGCTGTGCGAGCCCGAGTGCCCGATTGAGGCGATTTTCTCGGAAGAAGAGCTGCCGGCCGGGCAGGAACCCTTCAAGGCGCTGAATGCCGAGCTGGCGAAACTGTGGCCCGTGATTACCGAGAAGAAGGAACCCCCGGCGGACCACAAAGAGTGGAACGGCAAGCCCGACAAGCTCAAGCTGCTGGAGCGCTAGCCCGATCTGGACGGTCGCCCCGACGTGTAGGGGTGGCCCCGCCGTGGGCGGCGCCGCTAGTGCGACTTTTGCAGCTCTCGCGCCAGGTCCACCGGCGTCATGTAACCGCCGATCAGCTCGCCACCGCTCGTGACGATGGCGGGCGTCCCCTGTAACGCAAAGTCCTGTCCCAGCGCGTAATGCTTGGCGACGGGATTGGGGCACGCCTTGACCTTCAACTGCACGCCGCGCTTGGCCATGGTCAAGGCCTCATTCCGGTTGGCGGAGCACCAGACCTCTTCTGCCTTGGTCCAGGATTCGGTGTTCGGGCCCGTGCGCGGGTAGAACAGGTAGCGCACGCGGATGCCGAGCCGGTTGTAGTCGGCAATCTGGCTGTGCAGTTGCCGGCAGTACGCGCAATCAACATCCGTGAAGACTGTTACGGTGTACTTCGGGTTCTGCGGACCAAACACGAGCATCTCGGATTCCGGGACGTCGTTGATCAGCTTCGCGCGGACCGCGCGGCGATGCGCTTCGGTGATGTTTTCGTTGTTGCCGACGTTGAGCAGGTCGCCGTTCAAGGCATACTTGCCATCGGCGGTGACATACACGATGTCAGCGCCATGGGTCAGCTCATACAGTCCGGTCACCGGTGTCGGCCGGATATCTTCCACGCGGGTACCGGGGAACTGCTTCGCTATGACAGCGCGGGGATCGTCTTCAGCCCGAGCGACCGAAGCAATCAAAAGCAGGAATGTGAGGGTTCTTGCCAGCATGTGGTCAGTCTAGCAGAGCCCTTTGCAAGCACCGATGTACGCCGTTGGCGACGGTGTGGATCACTACCCCCGAACGGTGGGCTACCCCCGAACGGTGGGCTACCCCGCGAACGGTGGGCTACCCCCGAACGGTGGGCTACCCCCGAACGGTGGGCTACCCCGCGAACGGTGGACTAGCCCCGCGGATGATGCTGGCCGTGCATCTCTTTCAAACGCTCGCGAGCCACGTGTGTGTAGATTTGTGTAGTCGACAAATCACTGTGACCCAAGAGCATCTGCACTACGCGAAGGTCCGCGCCGTGATTGAGCAGATGCGTGGCAAAGGCGTGTCGCAGCGTGTGCGGCGAAAGCTCTTTGGAAATACCGGATTTACGCGCGTAGCGCTTGATGATGTGCCAGAAAGCCTGGCGCGTCATGCGGTCGCCCCGTCGCGTCGGGAAGAGGTAGTCAGTCTGACGCTCGAGCAGAATCTCACTGCGTGCGCCGTTGAAGAACTCGGTCAGCCAGCGCATCGCCTCTTCGCCCAGGGGAATCAACCGCTCGCGGTTGCCCTTGCCCATGATGCGAATGACACCCTGGTTGATGTTGATCTGCCCATGACGCAGGTTGACGAGCTCGGACACCCGCAAACCGGTTGCATACAGAACCTCGAGCATCGCCCGGTCCCGGTTGCCGAGCGGATCGCTCACAACAGGGGCCGACAACAACGCTTCGACTTCCTCCTCGGTCAGCGACTTCGGAAGCGAACGACCGATCTTCGGCATGGCGATCTGTGCCGTGGGATCCTCGCGGACCACACCCTCGCGAACGAGGTAGCGGAAGAATCGGCGGAAGCTGGAGAGCTGACGTGCCGTGGAGCGCGGTCGCGCACCGGCATGTACACGCCAGGCAATAAAGTCCTGGAGGTCGGCGCGGGAGGTTCCCATCATGGGGATGCTCCGCTCCGACAGCCAACGCGAGAGCGCAGTCAAATCTGCGCGATAGGCCGCCAAAGTGTTTGGCGATAGCCCGCGTTCCAACCATACGGCGTCGAGGAACTTGGATACAGCCGGATCGGCGGCATCGGCACCGGACGTCATGGCGATTGCAGTAGCCTGCTTCGACAAAATCCTATCTCGCTGGAGACCCGCGAGCGCCACCCGGCGGCTCTGATATGGACAGGCCCCTTGCTGTAGTCAGCGACATCCGATGTCGCCTGCGCAGTATGGTGAGCCCTCCGGGATACCTGCGTGATGATGATCACATCTGCCGTGAAGCATTAACATAAAGAGAACCGCATCACATACCGCGACCACTGCATTAAACGATATACAAACGATGATTGAGCAAAACACTGATAAACCTGTGAACAGCGTCCGCAATGTGCTGCTGGCGCCACTGCGTTTTACCTATGGCCTGTACGCCATCGGCGCGTTCCTCCTGCTCGCATTATGTACGCTTCTGGCGACACTCTGCCTTCCTGGAGTCCAACGTCGTCGCGCGGCAGCACGCGCGGGGGCTCGTGCGTTCCTGTGGGCCGCGGGCATGCGGCTGACCGTGCGATGTCTGGAGCGGCTGCCCGCCGGCCAGTGCGTGGTCGTTTCGAACCATGCGAGTTATATCGACGGCGTCGTGTTCACCGCCGCGCTCCCGCCGCGCTTCGGGTTTGTGATCAAACGCGAGATGAACAGCGTGCCCCTGGCAGGACTGTTGCTCCGCCGGCTGGGGTCGGAGTTCGTTGAGCGGTTCAACCGCAATCGCGGTGCCGCAGACGCACGGCGTGTATTGCGCAATGCCGTGGGCGGCAACTCACTGGTGTTTTTCCCCGAAGGCACTTTCCCGCATCGCCCCGGGCTGCTGAAGTTTCACACAGGCGCCTTCCTGACCGCAGCCCGCGCGGGCTGCCCTGTTGTACCTGCGACGGTGAAGGGGACTCGGGTAGCGCTGTCACCGGGCGGCGCGCTGCCCCGGCCGGGGCCGATCGTTGTTGAGATCCTGCCCGCGGTGACCACCTCCGCCGAGTCGTCGGAAATCGCGGCCTCCGAGTTGCGCGATCTCGCGCGGGAGTCGATCCTGCGCGACCTGGGTGAACCTGACATGGCAGTGCCGCCCGCCAGCGTCGCGGCCTAAGCGGCCTACATGTTGCGCCGGTACTGCCCGCCCACCTCGTACAGCGCACGTGAAATCTGCCCCAGCGAGCAGGTCTTCACACTCTCCATCAACTCCTCAAACACGTTACCACCGCGCGAAGCGGCCGCCTGCAGACGCTCGAGCGCCTTCGTGGAATCTGCGGCGTTCCGCTCCTGGTACGCACGCACCGCCTTCACCTGATCCTGCTTCTCCTCCTCACTCGAGCGAATCAGCTCGGCGCCCTTGTGCTCATCGTCGCCACCTGACTTCGACAGGAACGTATTGACGCCAATGATGGGGAAGCTGCCGTCGTGCTTTCGGGTCTCGTAGTACAGCGACTCTTCCTGGATCTTGCCGCGCTGATACATCGTCTCCATCGCTCCCAACACGCCACCGCGCTCCGAGAGCGAATCGAACTCCTTGTAAACCGCCTCCTCCAGCAGGTCAGTCAGATACTCAATGGCGAACGAGCCCTGCAGCGGGTTCTGGTTCTTGTTGAGCCCCAACTCCCGATTGATGATGAGCTGAATCGCCACTGCGCGGCGCACGCTCTCCTCCGTGGGCGTCGTCAGCGCCTCGTCGTAGGCGTTGGTATGGAGGCTGTTGCAGTTGTCGAACAGCGCGTACAGCGCCTGGAGAGTGGTACGGATGTCGTTAAACGAAATCTCACGCGCGTGCAGGCTGCGACCGGATGTTTGCACGTGGTACTTCAACATCTGGCTGCGTGGACCGGCTTTATACAGATCGCGCATTGCCCGAGCCCAGATACGCCGTGCTACGCGGCCGATGACCGCGTACTCCGGATCCATGCCGTTTGAGAAGAAGAACGACAGGTTCGGCGCGAAATCATCAATCTTCATACCGCGTGCGAGGTAGTACTCCACGATCGTGAATCCGTTCGCGAGCGTAAACGCCAATTGCGATACCGGGTTCGCGCCGGCCTCGGCAATGTGGTAGCCTGAAATGGAAACCGAGTAGAAATTCCGGACTTTCCTGTCAATGAAGTACTGCTGGACATCGCCCATCATGCGCAGGGCGAATTCAGTCGAGAAAATGCAGGTATTCTGGGCCTGATCCTCTTTGAGGATGTCCGCCTGGACGGTACCGCGCACGGACTGCAGGGCTTCCGCCTTGATCCGCTCATAAACATCGCGCTCGACGAGTTGGTCACCCGTGATACCCAGGAGCGCGAGCCCTGTGCCGTCGTGCCCCTTCGGCAATTCGCCCTTATAGACAGGGCGCGGCACATTCAACATCCGGAAATGAGCTTCGATCTTCTTCTCGGCCTCAGCCCACTTGCCTTGCGCCTTGAGGTAGCGCTCGATCCGCTGATCCGTCGCGGTGTTCATGAACATAGCCAGCAACATCGGCGCAGGACCGTTGATGGTCATGGACACCGACGTAGTCGGCAGGCACAGATCGAAGCCCGAATAGAGCTTCTTCATGTCATCGAGCGTTGCGATCGACACCCCGGAATTACCGGTACGGCCGTACACGTCCGGACGGGTGTCGGGATCCTCACCGTACAGGGTGGTCGAGTCGAACGCCGTCGACAGCCGGGCCGCGCCATGTCCGCCGGCCAGATAATGGAACCGCCTGTTGGTTCGCTCGGGCCCGCCCTCTCCCGCAAACATGCGGGTGGGGTCTTCGCCTTCACGACGATACGGAAACACACCGCCCGTGTAGGGATAGGAGCCGGGGAGATTTTCCGTCGCCAGGAAATGCAGGATCTCGCCCCAGTCCTTGAAGCTCGGGACTGCGAGCTTCGGGATGGGTTGGCGCGCCAGACTCTCGGTGTAGTTATCTCCGACGACGTCCTTATCCCGCACCTTGTAGGAATACTTCTCCGCCGTCGCGGCAGCAGCCCGCGCGGGCCATGCCTTCACCTCACCCACGCCCTCGGTTCCGATCTCATCGAGCGCCTGGTTGTAGGCGCGGCGCAGGTCACGCCGGGTGGAATCGGACTTTTCATCGGTGAGCGCTGCATCCGGATAGCGATCCAACGGCCCGGGCAACTGAGCATCACGCAGCGTCTTCAAAGCCTCGTAAATACCGAAGGCTTTGCGCGCGGCATCTTCCTGGTCTTTCAGATGCTCGCGGACATCTCTTCCGTGCTGAGCGATCTCCGCCAGATAGCGAACTCGTTGACCTGGAATCAGGGGCTCCCGCGCGACCAACTCGGTAGGGCCTGCGTCTGCGACGTTCCACAATGTTGAGTTGATCTGCCTGGCGTTCAGCGACTGGCACATCACCGCAAACAGCCGGTTCACACCGGGATCGTTGAAGCGGCTGGCAATCGTCGGGTACACGGGAATGTCCGCATCCGACAGCTTCGCCTGGTCCGGATGGTTGCGACGCCACTGCTTGCGAACATCGCGCAGGCTGTCGGCGGCACCGCGCTTCTCGGCCTTGTTGAGTACGATGATGTCAGCGAAGTCGAGCATGTCGATCTTCTCGAGCTGACTGGCGGCACCGTATTCGCTGGTCATGACATACAGCGAGAGGTCCACCATGTCGACAATTTCAGTGTCCGACTGACCGATACCCGCTGTCTCGACAATGATCAGGTCGAAACCGGCTGCCTTGTACAGGTCGATGACGTCCTTCAATACAGCGGATGTAGCCATGTTCTGGCGGCGCGTGGCCAGCGAGCGCATGAAAATCGAGTCCGATGAAAGGCTGTTCATGCGGATGCGGTCGCCGAGCAGCGCACCGCCGCTTCGACGGCGCGTGGGGTCCATTGCGACGACGGCAATCTGCTTGCCGGGGAAGTAGCGGACCAGCCGTGCCAGCAGCTCATCCGTCAGGCTGGACTTGCCCGCACCACCCGTGCCGGTAATGCCAATGACGGGCACCTTATTCTTGGACTTGGCCAGGGCACGCCGGATCTGGTCGGCCTGGGGATCCGAATCCCCGACAGCCAGGGCACCCTCGAGGACCGAGAGGGTTCGCGCGATGTGACCATGGTCCCGGACGTTCAAGGGGCCAAACTCGTAGGGAGGCTTCTTCACGCCGGCGATACGCGCGAAAACGTCGTCGATCATGCCGTTGAGGCCCATCTTGCGGCCATCCTCGGGGGTGTAGATCTTCTCCACCCCGTGGCGCTCCAACGCCTCGATCTCATGGGGCGCGATCGTTCCGCCTCCCCCGACAATCACCCGGATATCGGGCCGCCCGCGTTCCTCGAGCATGTCCACCATGTACTGGAAGTACTCGTTGTGGCCGCCCTGGTAGGAGCTGACCGCGACCCCGTCGGCATCTTCCTGGATTGCGGCGCGAACGATGTCCGCCACGCTGCGGTTGTGCCCCAGATGGACCACTTCCGCGCCATGAGCCTGCAGGAGCCGCCGGATCATATTGATCGCCGCGTCGTGGCCATCGAACAGCGAGGCCGCTGAGATGAAACGCAGGGGGGGCTTTGCGGAGGCTTGCTCCGGTTTCAGGACAGCGCCGCCTTCGGTTCGGGCAACCATGCAATTTACTCGTCAGTAGGGTGACTACTGGCGAGTATGACCCTATACTGAGGGTGCGTTCAAGCTCCGATTTTTTACTATAAATGACCACCCGCAGAGCACGTGCCCCGTCGCCGGGCAAAGCCAGGATCCGGACTGAAGTGGATGCCACCAACGGGCACACCCCGCCGCCATCTCCCTGGCGCGCGAGCCGCGAGCGGCAACACGATCGTGAGGTGAAACGCGAGGCCGTCATCCGCGCGGCGGCTCACGCCTTCAACCTCAAGGGCTATCACAACACTTCGCTCGATGACATCGCCGCGGCGTTGGAAGTCACGAAACCCACTGTCTATTACTACGTGACGAACAAGGAACAGCTGCTGTTCGAATGTTTTGTCGCGGGTGTCGAACAGATCCGGGCGGGATTTCGCGAGGTTCGCGAACAGGACATTCCCGCCCGCGAGCGGTTGCATGCCGTTCTGCGTCACTACGCGAAGACCATTGCTTCCGAGTTCGGCTGGGTGATGGTGCGGGTCGAGGAGCAGGACTTGTCGCCCGACATGAGCAGCCACATCAAGGCCATGAAATCGGAAATCGACCAGGGCATCCGCAAGTTGATTCGCGAAGGCATCCAGGATGGCTCCATCCATCCGTGCGACCCGAAGATGACGGCGTTTGCGTTGGCGGGCTCGCTCAACTGGATCGCACACTGGTACCGGGAAAACCGGTCCATGACCGCCGCGGAGATTGCGGACGCCTTCATAACTGTTTTCGACAACGGGCTGCAGCCACGACGCAGCGCCCGATCTTAACTTTCAGAGGTTCCTGTCATGTCAGACCATGATGTTGTCATCGTTTCGGCCAAGCGCACCCCCATTGGCGCATTCCAGGGTGTACTGGCCCCCGTTACGGCCACGCAACTGGGCAGTACTGCAATCAAAGCGGCCATTGAAGCTTCGGGTGTGAAGCCTGGCGACATACAGGAAGTCATCATGGGTTGCGTGCTGCCGGCGGGCCTGGGACAGGGTCCGGCACGGCAGGCTGCGTTGGGAGCCGGAATTCCCATCAGCACACCGGCGGTGACCATCAACAAGTTGTGTGGTTCCGCGTTGAAGGCCGTGATGATGGCTTCGGACCAGATCCGTACCGGCGATATCGAGATCGCCCTTGCCGGCGGGCTCGAGTCGATGTCCAACGCGCCGTATATTTTGATGAAAGCTCGCGGCGGCTACCGCATGGGTCACGGCGAGATCTTCGACCACATGTTCCTCGATGGTCTCAACAGCCCGTACGATGGTAAGGCCATGGGCTGCTTCGCCGATGCAACAGCATCCAAGTACAACTTCACACGTGCTGAGCAGGACGCCTTTGCGGCCGAATCGGTTCGCCGCGCCATGCGCGCAGTTGAATCTGGAGCGTTCGACAAAGAAGTCACACCGGTGACTGTTAAGACGCGCAAAGGTGAGGTCGTTGTCTCGCGTGACGAAACGCCAGCAACTTGCAACATCGAAAAGATCTCGTCACTCAAGCCAGCTTTCGGCAAGGAAGGAACGGTTACCGCAGCCAGCTCCTCGTCAATTTCCGACGGCGCTGCCGCCCTCGTTCTCACGAGCTCCGCTGCCGCGAAGGCACGAGGCCTGAAGCCAATCGCTCGCGTGCTCGCGTATGCCAGCCATTCGCAGGAACCGGAGTGGTTCACCACCGCCCCCGTTGGAGCCATCAAAAAGGTCTTGGCGAAACTCGGCTGGCGCCCGCATGACGCCGACCTCTACGAAATCAACGAGGCTTTCGCCGCGGTCACCATGGTCGCGATGAAGGACGTCGATATCGACCATGCCCGCGTAAACATCAACGGCGGCGCCTGCGCCCTCGGCCACCCCATCGGCGCCACCGGCGCTCGCATCCTCACCACCTTGATCCACGCTCTCCAGGCGAATGGCAAAAAGCGCGGTATTGCATCGCTTTGCATCGGTGGCGGGGAAGCCGTGGCGGTTGCCGTCGAGCTGGTTGCCTAACGGCTGACACGGGGTCGCGCGGCTGTGCCACAGCACGCGCCCTGTCGCGGCGGGTCAATTGGATGTCGCCCGCGCGCGCCCGTTTCGGGTGCGGCGGGCTGTATGATTAACGTCTGGCCCGGGCACAACAAAACGGCCCGGCCTGTGTGGGGAGCTCTATGAAAATTCAAGATGCCCGTGCGGTCGTTACCGGGGGCGCATCGGGTCTCGGTGCCGCCGTGGGCAGCTACATTGCCTCCAAGGGCGGCAAAGTCGTTCTCGTTGACGTCCAGGAAGGCCCCGGCCAGGCCGCGGCTGCCAAATTGGGCGCCAACGCATCTTTCCTTCGCTGCGACGTAACTTCCGAATCCGAAGTCAACTCCACGATGGAAGCGGCCGCATCCCGTATGGGCGGCCTCAATCTGCTGGTCAACTGCGCGGGCGTGGTTGGCGCGGGCCGTGTACTCGGCAAAAACGGCCCGATGGCGGGCGACTTCTTCGCCAAGGTTGTGCACATCAACCTCATCGGCACGTTCCTCTGCGACAAGGCTGCTGCAAACATCATGCAGAACAACACGCCGACCGCTGACGGCGAGCGTGGCCTGTTGATTCACACGGCATCCGTTGCTGCCTACGAAGGTCAGATCGGACAGGCTGCCTATTCGGCAACCAAGGCAGGCCTCGCTGGAATGGTTCTCCCCATGGCACGTGAGTTCGCGCGCATCGGCGTCCGCTGCATGGCAATCGCCCCCGGAATCTTTCACACCCCCATGGTGGATGGAATGACACCGGAATTGCAGGCCTCCCTGGCAGCCCAGATCCCCTTCCCCAACCGCCTCGGCAAGCCCGAGGAGTTCGCGCAGCTCGTGGCCTCGATTTTTGAGATCCCCATGTTGAACGGCGAAACCATCCGCCTCGACGGCGCCATCCGAATGCAGCCCAAATGAGCACACCTGCTGTTGAACGGGACGTAATGGAGTATGACGTCTGTATCGTCGGCGCCGGACCGTCCGGGCTTTCCTGCGCCATTCGTCTCAAGCAGCTGAAACCCGACCTCAACATCTGCGTGTTGGAAAAGGCCTCGTCCATCGGCGCGCACTCGCTGTCAGGAGCCGTGATGGAACCGGGCCCGCTGGACGCACTCCTGCCTGGTTGGCGTGAGTCGCCTCCGGGTATCTGCGTTCCTGCCAAACGCGATGAATTCCGCTTGCTCACCAAGACAGGCGGCTTCTCGCTGCCACTGCCGCCACAGCTGCATAACCATGGCAACTTCATCATCTCGCTCGGCCTCCTGACGCCAATTCTGGCGCAGAAGGCGGAAGCCCTCGGGGTTGATGTGTTCCCGGGTTTCGCGGGCGCGGCCAACGTCTTCAACGCTGATGGCTCAGTCGCCGGCGTGCAACTCGGCGACATGGGCATCGAGAAGAATGGCGAGCCCGGTCCCAATTACACGCCGGGCGCTGAGATTCGCGCGAAGACCACTGTGATTGCCGAAGGCGCGCGTGGCAGTCTCGCGAAGCAGTTGATCAAGAAATTCGCACTCGATGCTCAGTCCTGCCCGCAGACCTATGGCCTCGGCATGAAGGAGCTGTGGCAGCTTCCTGAACGACGTGTCGAGCCAGGGCTGATTCAACACAGCCTGGGTTGGCCGCTGGATTCCGGCACCTATGGCGGCAGCTTCATCTACCACCTCGACAACAACCGTGTGTATGTCGGGTTTGTCGTGGGACTCGACTACGAAGATCCGCGCCTGACGCCCTTCGAAGCGTTCCAACAGTTCAAACACCATCCGAAGGTGAAGCCGCTGTTGGAAGGCGGTGAAATCCTGGCCTCCGGCGCCCGCACCATTGCATCCGGCGGCTGGCAGTCGATTCCACGTCTCGAGATGCCAGGCGCCATGATTGTCGGCGACTCAGGCAGCGGCCTGAATCTGCCCAAGATCAAAGGCATTCACCAAGCCATCCGCTCGGGCATGCTCGCCGCTGAGCACCTGGCCGAGGTCGGCTCCCCCGTTGGATTCGACGCGCGTTGGCGCGCATCTCCAGGCGGCCAGGAGCTCAAGTCAGTACGCAACTTCAAACCAGCGTTCAAGAAGGGCATGTGGATTGGCATGGCCAATTCCGCCCTCGAAGTCATCACAGGTGGCCGCACGCCTTGGACGCTGAAGAACCGTGTGCCGGACTTCGCTCGTCTCAAACAGGAAAAAGAATTCCACTCGCCCGATCGCGAGTGGGTAGACCGCACACTACCTCCGCGTGATCGCCTGGCGTCGGTGTTCTTCGCGTCCACCACTCACGACGAAAACCAACCCGCACACCTGAAGGTGGCTGATACATCGATTTGCGCCACCAGATGCGCAACCGAGTTCGCAAACCCCTGCACTCGCTTCTGCCCCGCCAACGTCTACGAAATGGTCGACGACGGCCAAGGCGGCAAGCGCCTGCAGATCAATGCCGCAAACTGCGTGCATTGCAAAGCGTGCGACATCAAAGATCCGTACGAGATCATCAACTGGACCACCCCCGAGGGCGGCTCGGGCCCGAATTACCAGTCGCTGTAGCTTTCCACCGTCAGGCACAGCCCATCGATCCATTGACCGGATCGAAAGGGCTGGGGCCGCAGCTCTGGTGGGTCAGTTCCCGTCGCCGTTGAATGGCTCGCAATTCACATTCGGATGCCAGTTCACGAATGCGCCGTTCGGGTTGTGTTTCCATGCCCAGACATGCAGCGTGTAAAACGCCGGCAGCTCGAACCGATTCGGGGCATCAAACAAATGAAACAACTGCCCCATCAGCTCCGGGGGTGACTTGTTGTACTTGTTCCAGTCCGCGGCCATGATGATGTAGTCAGCGCCAGTGATGCGTGGCGGCCCATAGTTCTGCGGCTCGAAGATCACTATTTGCGGATGCATGACATCCACATATCCCTTCTTCGCATCCAATGAAGCCTGCGCGATGAGATCTCCATTGACATAGTGGAGCCCCATTGCACCTGTCGTGTCTCCAGTGACGCAGCCGAATTGCAGCTTGTAACCCCCGGCCTCAGCCGCTTCCACAGTCCGAAAGCGCTCGGTCGATTCACGGACAATCTTCAGAAGAGCCGCCGCTTTAGCCTTCTGATCCGCCGTCACGTCAGTGCTCTGCACGGCTGCATGCGAGTGCCCGTCCTGCGCGAGCACGGGCAATGAGCCAATGCCCATCCACGCAAGAGCCATCACGGAATTCCGAATCGGCGCTACCCATTCCCTGACTTTCATTTCGATATATCCCCGATAGTGTTGTGACACGGCCTCGAGTCCCATACCCAAAGCTCACTCGATATATCGCCCGCCTCTCACGAAACCCGACAACTCTGCGGCAACAACAGAGGTCGCCGGCGCAACTAACAGCGTAGCCGCCATGTCACGCCACTCGTTCGCATCTTCGACCGCGCACCCGCGTTTGCTTACGCCATCCAATGCCCATCGCGCCCCTTCGCCTGCTCTCCTGGCAACCGCCGCGGCAGCGATGGGCACATGAGTGTTCCCCACCGGCCCACCGATTGCTTTTACCGACGCTTCCCCTGCGCCGTTCCCCCTGCGCCGTTCCCCCTGCGCCGTTCCCCCTGCGGGGCGGACCCAGCCTGGCCTTTAGCCGGCGGCGGGTAGAGCCGTTTGCCGCGCCGTTCCTGTAAACTGGCAGCCTATGTCTGAAATCTGGCGCCCCACCCCGGCCCGAGTGGCCGACGCTAACCTGACCCGCTTCATTGCAAGCGTCAGCTCCCGCAAAGGATTGCAGTTCCGCGGGTACGAAGACCTCCACGAATGGTCGATCTCGCAACCGGCCGACTTCTGGCAGGAAGTCGCGCACTTCGGGGGCGTCCGCGTCGATTGGGGTCCCGGCCCTGCTATAGAAAACCCGACGCAGATGCCTGGCGCGCGGTTCTTCCCCAACGCGCGACTCAACATCGCGGAAAACCTGCTCCGCCATAGCGACGACAAAGCGGCGCTCGTCTTCCGAAACGAGCGGGACACCCGCCGCGAGATTTCCTACAAACAGCTCCACGCACTCGTCGCTCGCGTAGCCGACGGTCTCGAGTCCGCCGGTGTCCAAGCAGGCGATCGAGTAGCCGGCTATCTGCCCAACATTCCTGAAGCAATGATCGCCATGCTGGCCGCCACTAGCTTGGGCGCCGTGTGGTCATCCTGCTCACCGGACTTTGGTGTGCACGGTGTGTTGGACCGCTTCGGCCAGATTGCACCCAAAATGCTGTTCACTGCCGACGGTTACTTCTACGCCAACAAAAGCCTCGACTCCCTCGGCTCTGTATCCGAAGTCCTGGCGAAGATCCCAAGCATCCAACGGGTCGTTGTCATTCCCTACGTGAATGCCAATCCCGATCTCGGGCGACTCGGTGATGCTTGCTCAAAGGCAACGTTATTCGATGCTTTTGGGAAGCACGGCACTGCGCTGCAGTTTGCGCAGATGCCCTTCAACCATCCGATTTACATTCTTTACTCGTCCGGAACAACTGGCGTTCCGAAATGCATCGTTCATGGGGCCGGCGGTACGCTGCTACAACATCAGAAGGAGCATTTGCTCCATACCGATGTAAAGCCCAGCGACCGATTGTTCTACTTCACCACCTGCGGTTGGATGATGTGGAACTGGCTGGCCAGCGGCCTCGCCACCGGCGCGACCCTGATCCTGTACGACGGCAGTCCCTTCCATCCCGACGCCGGCGTTTTGTGGCGAATCGCCCAGGAAGAGCGCATCACAATATTTGGTACGAGCGCCAAATATCTTTCAGCCCTCGAGAAAAGCTCATTCGTTCCCGTCGACAATGTCGACCTCAGCGAGGTTCGGGTGATTCTTTCCACCGGGTCTCCGTTGCTCCCGGACGGCTTCGACTTCGTTTACAAATCCATAAAATCAGATGTCCTGTTAGCGTCCATTTCGGGCGGCACTGACATCATCTCTTGCTTCGCTGGTGGCTGCCCGATCCGCCCCGTGTACCGTGGTGAAATCCAATGCCGCGCGCTCGGCATGGCCGTGGACATCTTCGACGACACTGGAAAGCCCGTCCGCGGCGATCGTGGCGAGTTGGTTTGCACGAAGCCGTTTCCCTCGATGCCGGTCGGCTTCTGGAATGACCCCGACGACGCCAAGTATCGCGCCGCCTACTTCGAGCGCTTCCCCAACATCTGGCATCACGGCGACTATGCCGCCATCACGGAACATGACGGACTCGTCATCTACGGGCGATCCGATGCTGTGTTGAACCCTGGCGGCGTACGCATTGGTACCGCCGAGATCTACGCTGCAGTAGAAGGTCTGGAAGAAATCATCGAGGCGTTGGCCATTGGCCAGGACTGGAAGGGCGACGTACGAGTCGTCCTGTTCGTTCGTGTGAAACCTGCGGTCACGCTGGATGAGCCGCTGAAGAAGCGAATCCGGGACACCATCCGTGCACATACAACGCCGCGCCACGTTCCAGCGAAGATAATCGCCGTCGCCGACATCCCACGCACACTCTCCGGCAAGCTGACCGAGCTCGCCGTCCGGAACGTCGTGCACGGGCTGCCGGTGAAGAACATCGATGCCTTGGCCAACCCCGGCGCGCTAGAGCACTTCAAGAACCTGGATGAGCTTGCGAGCTAAAGTCCCCGGATCGGCCTCCAATGACCCTTCGCGAACTTTACGCGCAACAACTGTCGGAACGCGGCTTCCGGCCCGACCCTGTGCAAGCGACTGTCGTGGATTGCCTCGACGATCTGCGCCAGCGCTTGATTGCCGCTCGCGAGTCTGACGGTTCGATCGTTCGGCGTTGGTTCGGCGCTCTTGGCAACAAGTCCGCGGCTGATCCCGTTCGAGGCCTCTATCTCTGGGGCGGCGTAGGCCGCGGAAAAACCTGGCTGATGGACCTTTTCTACCAGAGCCTTCCCTTCCCCGAGCGCCGTCGGCGACACTTCCACCGCTTCATGCATGACGTGCACGCCGAGCTGAAATCGCTGCACGAACGCCAGGCGCCGCTGGAAGTCGTAGCCGAGCACATCGCCAAAGACACGCGCGTATTGTGCTTCGACGAGTTCTTCGTCTCCGACATCGCCGACGCCATGATCCTGGGCGGCCTCTTCGCCGCGTTGTTCAAACATGGCGTAACACTGGTTGCGACCTCCAATGTGGAACCCCGCAACCTGTACAAAGACGGCCTCCAACGCCAACGATTCCTACCCACGATTGATCTACTCCAGCAACACGTGGACGTAATCGCCGTCGACGGCACCACCGACTATCGCCTCCGCCGCCTGACCCAGGCCGGCACCTACCTCCCCAGGGATGCGTCCGACACGATGCAACGCCTGCGGGAATTATTCGACGAGTTGGCCGACCAAAGCGGCCGCCCCTGGCCCGGCCAATCCCCCGCGGATCCCGCGAGCTCGATTGAAATCGAAGGCCGCCACATCCCTGTCATCCGCGAACGCGGTGGCGTGGTCTGGTTCGACTTCATGGCCTTGTGCTCGGGCCCCCGCAGTCAGGAAGACTACATCGAGATCGCCCGCGACTATCAGTCGGTGATCGTCTCCGACATACCGGTGTTGGATTCGCTCCACGAAGACGAAGCCCGCCGCTTCATCGCGCTCGTCGACGAAATGTACGACCGCAACGTCAACCTGATCGTGTCAGCCTCGGTGCCACCCGTCGAGCTCTATCGCGGCGAGCGCGTGGCTTTCCAATTCGAGCGCACGGCAAGTCGGCTCATCGAAATGCAGAGCGAAGAATACCTCGCCCGCGAACATCGTCCGTAGACAACTGCTCATTGGGATCACCGATGCTTCCCCCATCGACGCCCGTTTCTGCCCCCGACGCCCAATATTTGTTTATCCCCGCGCCTCCACGCGCGCGGCTTCCAACTGCTCAGCCAGCCGCTTATCCGACACTTTCATCATCGTCTTCAGTTCCTGCGCGAACAGCGAAACCCGATACTCTTCAATCATCCACCGAAGTTCCGCCAACGCCGGTGGCGCGATCGGTCGAGTCATCTGCGACAACAGCCCGTACAGCGCAGTGGTGAACGGCCTCACCTTCGCGGCCAACTCAGCGTCTCGCTTCGCGTTAGCAGGCAAACGCTCGAGACGACGAGCGACGGCCTTCAAATACCGAGGCAGATAGTCCAGGTAGGGGCGAGGAACAGACTCAATGAAGTTGGGAGGCAGCAGTGCTTTCAGTTGCCCGTCGACATCTGAAACGGCGGCAGCAAAAGACTGGGAAGTCAGCTTCTCCAAAGCCACACGCACCGCGCGCCATTCCTTGAGTATCAAAGTGACCAGGGACGAAAGCCGATCAGCCACCTCGTTCAACTGAGAACGGCGAGTGTCCAGCAAACCAGCGAACGTCTTCTCGTCACGAGGCAGCGATACTTCCGCGGGCAGAAAGCACTCCCTGAAGGATCTCCGAGCAAGCGCATCGGCGACGGAACCCTCCAGAGGCAAACCGCGACTGAGCAACACCAGCTCGCGATCATCGGACATGCGCTTTGCGACGAACTTCGCCTGCTGAGGCAACAGAAGCATCGCCAGTCGAATGAGCCCGGTGCGCGAGATTTGCTCCGCATCGGCAGCGCTTCGCGCTTCCACGAGCGCAACGCCGACAGTGCGATCCTCCACGGCTGGGTAAACAGACAACCGCAGTCGATTGCGCTCAACCTCAACCTTCTCGGCCAACGGCCCAAAGTCCCACTGGCGATGTAGCTTCGCTGCGTCCGGCGCCGCGGCCCTGCCATCCCCGCCGTTTGCTCCGGTGGCATTCACGCCCGAACGTTGACCATCCGTGCGCGCAACACCTGAGCCATACAACTTCTTGCGAATGGCAGCCAGATCGCGCCCCTCCGCGATCACGCGATCCTTCGCATCAACGACGCGAATGTTGATGCGCAGATAGTCAGGCAGCGCCAAAGCAGCCAACTCAGCAGCAGTAACCGGCGCCCCCGCCCGCCGTGTCACCCACTGCGCGAGCCACTCATAGAAGCCCGGCAGGCTCGCCTGGGGCTTCCCATCCGTTTCGTCACCAACATCGGCGCCAATCTCTACCAACGCCTCACGGGCGTGATCGGGCACTGGAACCAACGGCTTCCTGAGCGTCTTCGGCAACGCACGGAAGACGGCAGTTACCTTCTCCAACCGCAACCCCGGTACGAGCCAAGCGAGCCGGTCCGGCTGCAGCATGTCCACCAATGGCTCGGGCACAACCAACGTGACGCCATCGTCCGGCTCCGATGGCTCGAATTTGTAGTGCAGCGGCAAACGATTGCTGCCGACCTGCAATTCGTTGGGGAAGCGATCGGACCCAGTGTCGGGCGCCTCTCGTCCCATGAGATCCGACAGCGACAAGTACAACACGCGCGTGTTCTCGCGCTCTGCACTGGCACGCCAGTGCTCAAACGCCTGAACGGTGGTTACGCGATCGGGGATCCGATCAGCGTAGAACTGCATCTGCGCCTGCTCATCAACGAGGATGTCGCGCCGGCGAATCTTCGCCTCCAGCGCCTCAACCTCGTCCCGCAGCTTGCGATTCGCGTGGAGGAAATCACCGCGGATAACGTCATTACCGCCTCGGCGATTGCGCCCACGTTCTCTGCCGCGACCACCACCGCCAGCAGTGCCGCCACCATCACGACCCACAGCACCTTCGCGGCCGCCGACGTCGACGCCCGCAGCCCACCGCGCGCCGCGAACACCACTCCTGGCGCCCCCGCGCTCAGCAGCAGCCGCAGGATAGCCAACAGCGGAGTTACCGCCGAATGCGACGACATCGACGTTCTGGGAAGATTGATCCACACCGATCAACGCATGCCGAATAAAAATCTCACGCGCCTCAACCGGCGCAATCACCCCGTAGTTGACGCGCCGCTGGGAAGCCAGCGTGAGCCCATACAGCGAAACCGACTCAAATGCCGCAACAAAGCCACGCGCCTCGACCCAGTGCGGCTCACTGTAGGTGCGCTTGATCAGATGCGCGCCCGCCGACTCGATCCACTGAGAATCGACTGCGGCCACCATGCGCGCATACAAGCGCGTCGTTTCGACCAGACTGCCGGCAACAACCCACCTGGGTGGCTTTGACGCCAATGGCGTACCGGGCGCGATCACAAACCGCATCCCCCGCGGCCCGTCGTATTCGCGCTTTTCATCGAGATTGCCGATAGACCCCAGGAAACCAGTCAAAATGGCCTGGTGCAAATCGGTATAACTGGCCGCCGTCGAGTTGGGTCGCAGCTCCAGCTCCCGCACACTCTGTGACAGTTGCGAATGCAACTCTTGCCACTCGCGCATCCGCACAAACGACAGATAGTGCTCCCGGCACCACTTCCGCAGCTGACTACCCGACAGCGCCGCAGCCTGCTCTCGGAACGACTTCCAGAGGTTCAACACCGTGATGAAGTCCGACCGTGCGTCAGCAAACAGCGCATGCTTCTCGGCAGACGCCTGTTGCGCATCCGAGGGCCTCTCACGTGGATCCTGCGCCTCTAGAAACGACGTGATCACCAGCATCTCAGTGACGCAATTGTGATGGGACGCTGCGAGAAGCATGCGGCCAAGCCGAGGATCAACAGGTAAGCCGGCGATCTTCGCGCCGAGGCTGGTCACGCGACGCTCGTCATCCATGGCCTTGAGCTCTTGAAGCAACCGGACGCCGTCATTGACGAGGCGAGTATCCGGCGGATCCAGGAACGGGAAATTCTCAGGCTCACCCAACCCAAGCGCCGCCATCCTGAGAATCACGCTTGCGAGGTTAGTGCGCAGCACCTCAGGCGGAGTGAAGTCCTCAGAACGATTAAATTCTTCCTCCGAGTACAGCCGGATGCAGATGCCTTCGGCCTCGCGTCCGCAACGGCCCTTGCGTTGATCAGCACTGGCCTTGGAGATGCGCTCAATGGGCAAGCGCTGCACTTTGCCGCGGACGCTGTAGCGACTGATGCGAGCGAGACCGGAGTCGATGACAAATCGAATGCCAGGGACCGTGAGCGACGTTTCAGCGACGTTGGTAGAGAGAACGACTCGTCGTCCAGTATGCGTCGCGAAAATTCGTTCCTGATCTTTAGCGGACAGCCGGGCAAACAAAGGCAGCACCTCGGTGTGACGAAGGTGCGCTTTATTCAGCGCCTCGGTCGCTTCGCGGATCTGCTTCTCGCCCGGCAGGAACACCAGCGTGTCACCACGCATGCCATTGCCATTGCGATCGAGGTCGCGAACGGCTTCGACGATGCCCTCAGGCAGGGATAACTCCACAGCGTCCTCATCCTCACCGATGAGAGGCCGGTAGCGAATCTCCACAGGATAGCTACGACCCGACACCTCGATCACGGGAGCGCCACCAAAGAAATTGGAGAACTTACCGGGGTCGATCGTCGCGGAAGTGACAATGATCCGGAGGTCAGGCCGGCGCGGCGAGATCTGCTTCAGTACTCCGAGCAGAAGATCGATGTTGAGGCTGCGTTCGTGCGCTTCGTCAATGAGCAGCGTGTCGTAACGACGAAGCAGACGGTCGCTTTCCAGCTCTTTGAGCAGGATGCCATCCGTCATCAGCTTGACGCGGGTGTTAGGCCCCGTTCGATCGTTGAACCGGACTTTGTAGCCCACGAGCCCGACAGAATCGGCCGCGGCCGCGGCGGCCACGGCCGGGACACCAGCCTGGCGCCCGCTCGAAGGACCCCGCCCCTTCCTCTTCCCCGGCACATCAATAGTCGTACCGAGCTCCTCAGCCAGCCGCGCCGCCAGCGCGCGCGCGGCAATACGCCGAGGCTGCGTATGCCCAATGAGCCCGCGAGTCCCGCGGCCAGCCTCCAGGCAAAATTTAGGCAGCTGCGTCGTTTTGCCCGACCCCGTCGCCCCACAAACAACGACAACCGGATGGCGAGCCAACGCCTCGAGAATCTCACCTCGATGCGCGGTAATGGGTAATGAAGGGTCGTAGTCGAGCCGCAAACTATCCTACAAAGGCGCGGTGCTACTGCACTCCGCACCGCAACTGTCCAGCTCGCTGCCCTTAGGCTGGATGATCTCGAAGAAAATCGGGCCGGTGATATTTTGCGTGAAAATCGCCAGCGGCACACCCTCGCCTGGCACCATCCCGGGCCCCGCTGCAGCTCGACCCAGCACGGCCCGCCGCCCCCGTTGCCACCACGCGACGAAAATGCCCTGAAACCGGGCACGACCCCCGGCTCATGTATAATCCGCGCCCCGTAAATGAGGCGCTGGGGAAGGACCCACTCCGCTGGCGGAGTGTCAATACACTGCGCGGAGTGCCTTTGGGGGCATTTTTGACCACGGTCGCAGAGTTCGAGATCGAATATCACCAGTTCCTGGACGCGGAAGGGAAACTCCGCGAACCCGCACCGGCCCTGGCCCACGACAGCGCCGAGCTCATCAAGATGTATCGCCTGATGACGCTGGTCCGTGCGTTCGACATCAAAGCGGTGAACCTCCAGCGCGTCGGCAAGCTCGGCACGTACGCTTCCTGCCTCGGGCATGAGGCCACGCACGTCGCCGTGGGTGCGGCCATGCGCCCAGAAGACGTCCTTGCCCCCGTGTACCGCGAAATCGGCACCCAGATCTGGCGCGGTGTAAAGCTGTCAGAAATCCTGACCTACTGGGGCGGCGACGAACGCGGCTGCGATTTCAGCGTTCCGCGGCAGGATTTCCCGTGGTGCATTCCGATCGCCTCGCAGATGTTGCATGGCGCGGGTGTTGCCATGGCCTTCAAAATCAAAAACGAGCCCCGGTGCTCAGTCACCTACATCGGTGACGGTGGGACTTCAGAGGGCGCCTTCTACGAAGGCATCAATCTCGCAGGCGCGCGACAGCTTCCAGCCGTGTTTGTCGTAGTCAACAACGGTTGGGCCATCTCAGTGCCGATTGAGAGCCAGACGGCTACCCGCACTCTGGCACAGAAAGCCATTGCTGCTGGTATCCCCGGCATCCAGGTTGACGGTAACGACGTCATAGCGGTGCGCCACGTTGTGGGACAGGCGCTCGAGAAAGCCAGAAGCGGCGGCGGTCCAACAGTTGTTGAAGCCCTCACCTACCGCCTCAGTGATCATACAACCGCGGACGACGCCAGCCGCTATCGCCCGCGAGCCCAACTCGAGGAAGCCTGGGCAAAAGAGCCGCTGCTTCGCATCCGCGCCTACCTCATGCGCAAGGGTTTCTGGGACGAGAGCCAGGAAAAGGCGCTGCAGTCCGACTGCACCCGCCAGATCGAGGCCGCCGTGGATCAGTATCTGAGCGGCGCCAAGCCAACCACCGACGCCATGTTTGACAGTCTGTTCGCCGAGCCGACGCCCAGCCTGCTCGAGCAGCGGGAAATAGCCCGCCGCTACGCCAACGGGCACGGGCACGGGCACTGAGCGCTTCCCTACATGGCAAACATCACAATGCTCGAAGCCATCACCCGCGCACACGCCTGGGAGATGAGCCACGACCCCTCCGTCATCGTTCTCGGCGAGGATGTTGGTATCAATGGCGGAGTGTTCCGCGCCACCGCGGGACTGCAGGAACAGTTTGGCAAGGATCGCGTGCAGGACACGCCGCTCGCCGAGGGCATGATTGCCGGCATGTGCGTTGGCATGGCAACGCAGGGCTTGCGTCCGATTGCGGAAATCCAGTTCATGGGTTTCATTTATCCGGCCATGGACCAGATCGCCAACCACATGGCGCGCCTGCGTAACAGAACGCGAGGCCGCCTCTCCTGCCCCATCGTTTTACGCATGCCGCATGGTGGCGGCATTCACGCCCCCGAACATCATTCCGAGTGCCTGGAGGCGATGTTGGCTCATCATCCCGGCCTGCGGGTCGTTTGTCCGTCGTCGCCCGCGCGAGCGTATGGCTTGTTGCTGGCGGCAATCCGGAACCCGGATCCGGTGATCTTCCTCGAGCCCGTGCGCCTGTATCGGTTGGCCCGCCAGGAAGTCGTCGATGATGGTCAGGCCATGTTGTTGGACGTCTGCTACCGACTACGTGAGGGCACTGACATCACTCTGGTGACCTGGGGCGCGATGACGGTAGAGACTTTGAAGGCCGCCCAGGAATTGGAGAACGACGCCGTGAGTTGCGAAGTCATCGATCTCGCAACACTGTCCCCGATCGATCATGACAGCATCCTGGAGTCGGTCGCCAAGACCGGCCGCCTGGTCATCATCCACGAAGCCCCGAAGAACTGCGGCATCGGCGCGGAGATCGCCGCCACCGTGGCTGAGAAGGGCCTGTATGACCTGCACGCGCCCATCCGGCGCATCACCGGATACGACACGATCATCCCGCTCTCGCGCCTGGAGTACGAGTACATCCCGAGTGTCGCGCGAATCACAGACGCAGTGCGCGCCACCCTGGCGGCCTGAAATGAAAAATTTCAATCTTCCAGACCTGGGCGAAGGACTCGCCGAAGCCGAAATCGTCCGCTGGCACGTCAAGACGGGCGATCACGTCAACGCCGACGACCCGATGTTGGCGGTCGAAACAGCCAAAGCCATCGTCGAAGTCCCGTCGCCGTTCTCGGGAGTCATCAAGACCCTCCACGGCAATCCGGGCGACACGGTCGCCACGGGGGCGTTGTTGGTTGAGTTTGAACCCGATGCCCCGGCAACCCGCGCACCGGCCGCACTAGCCGCGCGAGCCGCGGCACCGGCCAACCGCGACGCCGGCACTGTCGTCGGCAGCATGCCGACCGACAATGACGACTTCGTGTTCGGCGTCGACCCCAACACCGACGTTAGCGCTACCACGACCAACGCCGACCGTGTCAGGGCCATCCCAGCCGCCCGTGCGTTGGCCAAGCGCCTGGCCATCGACATAACGCAAGTCCGCGGCACGGGCCGAGGCGGGCTGGTCACCGTAGACGATGTCCTGCACATGACCGCGCCGGTCGCTCCGGGGGCGCACGGTCAAACCACCCCAGGCAGCGTGTCAACATTCGGCCGACTCCCTTCAGCACTGCCGCACAGCAGCGCCGCCGAAGAGCGGCTGAGGGGCCCGCGCCGCGCCATGGCCCAAAGCATGGCCGCCAGCCGCGACAATGTAATGGGTTGCACGCTGTTCGATGACGCCGACCTGCATGGCTGGCAGCCCGAACAGGACATCACCAGCCGTATCCTGCGCGCCATAGCCGAAGGCTGCAGCGCGGAACCCGGCTTGAATGCCTGGTTTGACGGCGAATCCCTCACCCGTCAGGTGTTGACCCAGATCGACGTAGCCATTGCCGTCGATACATCTGAAGGCCTGATAGTCCCGGTGATCCGCAACATCCGCAACCGTCCCGTTGCGGAATTAAGACAGGATCTCGACAGGTTGAAAAGCGCAACCCACCAACGCTCGGTTCGCGCCGAAGACCTGCGCAACTTCACCTTCATGTTATCCAACTTCGGTATGATCGCCGGTCGTTATGCGACACCCGTCGTAGTCCCGCCGGCCGTGGCTATCTTAGGCTGCGGCCGCCTGAGCCACGACGTCATGGCTATTCAAACGGACAGGATCGAGGCGCATCTGCGGATGCCACTCTCTCTCACATTCGATCACCGCTGTGTCACAGGCGGCGAGGCCGCTCGCTTCCTGGCCGCGGTCATTCGAGATCTTCAGAAAGGCAATTGATATGCACGCGCAGGTTACTCCCGAAGACAGTCGTCTTCTGCACAGCATTCCTCCGGCACGAGTCGCGCTCATCGAGCGGATCGCGCAGGCGGCGCCCGGAGCGGGCAAGTCCGCCAAGGCACAAAACAACCTGCAACAGCGATTCGTGCGCTCCTACTTCCGCGGAGTCGGAGAGGAAGATCTGCGCGAGCGCACGCCAGCAGCGTTGGCACGGGCGGCAATGGACCACCTCACTTTCGGCACTGAGCGCAAACCCGCGCACGAGTCTCTGATCCGGGTATTCAACCCCGATCCCAGGACCGACGGGTTTGACTCGCCCCATACGGTCGTCATGATCGTCACTGACGATGCCCCGTTCCTCGTTGACTCGATCGGCATTGCCTTCCGGCGCGCCGACATCTCGATCCACATGATCGTCCACCCGGTGCTGGACGTGCATCGGGACGGCCGCGGCAGGATCGTCGAGCTGGGCTCCAACGGCTCGGACAAGATCCACTCCGAATCCTGGCAGATGTATGAAATCGACCGCCAGAACGATCCGGCGCGGCTCGAGAAAATCAAAAAGGATATCGAGGCAACCCTCGATGACGTTCACGTCGCCGTCGAGGATTGGCCGACGATGCGCGAGAAGGCGAGGAGCATCTCCGCCGAGCTCGAAGCCAACCCACCGCCGCTGCCGGCCGATGAAATCAGTGAGGCCCGCCGGTTGCTCGAGTGGATGGAAGGCCGGCACTTCGTGTTTCTCGGCTACCGTCACTACAACCTGGAGCGCGGATCAACCGAAGACCAACTGGTACCGGATACCCGCTCGGGACTGGGCATCCTGCGCAGCGGCGGCCGGGGAGCGAGAAACGCCGGCGCCATCACCCTCCGCGGTGAGATCCGTGCCAAGGCACGTGAAGCCGAGCTCCTCATCCTGACCAAAGCCAACTCAACAGCGACCGTCCATCGCGGCGAATACCTCGACTACATCGGGGTCAAAACCTTCGACAACCGCGGCAAGGTCAATGGCGAGCACCGCTTCCTGGGCCTGTGGACCTCCACGGCCTACCATCGCACCCCGCGTGACATCCCGGTCCTGCGCCGCAAGGTGGACCGGGTCATTGAATACTTCGGCCTCGACTCCTCCAGTCACGACGGCAATGCGGTGTTGAATGTCCTGGAAACCTATCCACGCGACGAGCTCTTCCAGGCGAGCGTCGATGACCTGATCCGCATTGCCCGCGGCGTCGTCAACCTGTACGAGCGCCGCACGGTCCGCATGCTCGTACGCCGGGATCCATATCATCGCTTTTACTCGTGCCTGATCTACGTCCCGCGCGATCGCTACAACACCGAAGTGCGCCAGCGCTTCGAGAAGATCGTACTCGAGGGCTTCAACGGCACGAGCGTCGAAACCCAGGTACAGATCTCCGGTTCCAACCACGCCAGGGTCCATGTGGTCGTCCACACAGATCCCGACACAAAGATCAAAGTCGATTACATGGCGATCGAGCATCGGATCGCCGAAGCAGCCCTCACCTGGTCGGATCGACTGCGCGACATTGTGGTGGAGAACAAGGGCGAGGCCGCGGGCATTGCGCTGGCCAACCGCTATCGGCGCGCATTTCCCCTGAGTTACGAAGAAGATGTCTCGCCGCGGGCTGCATTGGACGACATGGCCGATCTCGAAGCGCTGCGCGAGCAACCAGCGACGCTGCGCCTCAACCTGCACCGTCCACCCGAGCAGAAGCCCGAGCGCGTGCACCTGAAGATCGTCAAGCTCGGCGAGCCCGTGCCCATTTCAGATCTGCTGCCGATGTTGGAAAACTTCGGCCTGCGGGTCATTTCCGAGCGTCCGTACGAGCTGAGCTGGCCCGAAGGCGGCAGCGCCTGGATCCAGGACTTCGAAGTCGAGCACCGGGACCGCGTGCCCGTGGAAATTGCGAAAGTCGAAGCCGACTTCACGGATGCTTTCCTGGCAGCGTGGCGCGGCGATATCGAGAACGACGGCTTCAACCGGTTGTTGCTGGTAGCCGGTCTCAAAGCACGGGAGATTGTTGTACTGCGGGCGTATTGCCGCTACCTGCTGCAAACGGGCGTCCCCTTCAGCCAGGCGTCCATGGAAAGAACGCTCGCGAACAATCCCGCGATCGCACGCAACCTGGTGCGCTTGTTCGAGCGCCGGTTCAACCCGGACGCCATCGCCAACAAACGCGACACCGACAAGCTGGTCAGTCAGATCCGCACTGACCTGGATGCCGTGGCGAGCGCGGACGAGGACCGTATTCTTCGCGGCTATCTGAACGTGGTCGAGGCCACGATCCGCACCAACTACTACCAGCTCATCAATGACCAGCCGAAGAGCTACCTGGCGGTCAAGCTGGATCCCTCGAAAGTCCCCGACCTGCCGCTGCCCCGTCCGAAGTTCGAGGTGTTTGTGTACAGCCCCCGCGTGGAGGCCGTGCACCTGCGCATGGGTTATGTTTCCCGCGGTGGCATCCGCTGGTCCGACCGGCGCGAAGACTTCCGGACCGAGATTCTGGGCCTGATGAAGGCGCAGAACGTCAAAAACACGGTCATCGTTCCCGTCGGCGCCAAGGGCGGTTTCGTCTGCAAGCGCCTTCCCAACGGAACTCGCGAAGAGGTGCAGGCCGAAGTCATTGCCTGCTACCAGACCCTGATCCGCAGTCTGCTCGATCTGACTGACAACATCATCGGCGGAAAGATTGTGCCGCCTCCCCGTGTCGTGCGTCGCGATGCTGACGATGCCTACATGGTCGTAGCGGCCGACAAGGGAACGGCTTCGTTTTCGGACATCGCCAACGCGATTTCCATCGAGTACGGCTACTGGCTGGGTGATGCCTGTGCGTCGGGTGGCTCAGCAGGCTATGACCACAAGAAGATGGCGATCACGGCACGCGGTGCCTGGGAATGCGTCAAACGCCATTTCCGCGAGATCGGCGTCGACATCCAGAAAGAAGATTTCACGGCCACCGGCATCGGCGACATGTCAGGCGACGTATTCGGCAATGGGATGCTCCTGTCCCGCCACATACGACTCCTGGCGGCATTCGACCACCGGCACATCTTCCTCGACCCCAACGCGGTCTCCGCGAGCAGCTTCGAGGAGCGCGAGCGGCTGTTCAACCTTCCGCGCTCGAGCTGGGATGATTACGATCGCAAGAAGATCTCCAAGGGCGGAGGTGTCTTCCCACGCACCGCCAAGTCAATCACGCTGTCGCCCGAAGCCAGCTCCATGCTGGGCATCGCGGCTACAACCGCCGCCCCCAACGAGATCATCCGCGCGATCCTGAAGATGCCCGCGGACCTTCTGTGGAACGGAGGAATCGGCACCTACGTCAAATCCAGCGAGGAATCGAACGCGGAAGTCGGTGATCGCACCAACGACGCAGTTCGAATCAACGGCACGGAGCTGCGCGCCAAGGTCGTCGGCGAAGGCGGCAACCTGGGACTCACCCAACGCGGCCGTGTCGAATACGCCCTCGCCGGCGGCCGTCTCAATACCGACTTCATTGACAATTCGGCCGGTGTCAACACCTCCGACGTCGAAGTCAACATCAAGATCCTGCTGAACCCGCTCATGCAGGCCGGCAAGCTGACCCGCGGCGATCGCAACAAGCTGCTGGCCCGGATGACGAATGAGGTAGCCACTCTGGTGCTGCGCAACAATTATCTGCAGAGCCAGGCGATCAGCACCCTGGAGCTGCAGGCACGCGCACGCCTGCCCGAATACCAGCACCTGATCCGGACGCTGGAGCGCTCAGGCGATCTCAATCGCGCGCTGGAATTCCTGCCCGCGGATGATGAGCTGGCGGATCGCCGCAAGCGCGGCGTTGGCCTGTCACGGCCCGAGCTGTCGATCCTGTTGGCTTACAGCAAGATCTGGCTGACCAACCATCTGCTCGCCTCGGACGTGCCTGAAGATCCGTATCTGTCGAACGAGCTGGAGCGCTATTTCCCGGAGCCCATCCAGGAGAAGTTCTCCAGGCAGATCGGCCAACACCGCCTGCGCCGGGAAATCATCACCACGGCGACGACCAACAGTCTCGTGAACCGCATGGGACCGGCATTTGTCCCGCGCGCCCAGGAGGATACCGGAGCGCAGCCTGCGCAGATCGCCCGTGCCTACACCGCCGCCCGCGAAATATTCGACATGCGCGCGACCTGGGCGGAGATCGAGGCGTTGGACACCAGGATCCCCGCCAAACTGCAGTACTCAATGGCGTTTCAAACCGGACGCCTGCTCCGCCACGTCACCTACTGGCTGTTGTCCCAACGCAAAAAAGGCCTGCAGGTGGATGCGGCGGTAGCCGAGTTCCGCAAAGGTGTCCGTCAGCTCGAGGCCGAAGTGGTCAACGTCCTCGGCGGCTCCGATCGGGAACGCTTCGAGAAAGTTCGCAAGGAGCATGTTGATGCCGGCGTACCCCCGGCACTGGCCGCGCGCATTGCCAGCCTGCCGGCTCACAACGCCGCTTTGGACATAGTCGAAATTGCCACCGCCCACGAGGTGAGTGTTGTAGAAGCGGCCCGTGTTTATTTTGAGATCGGTACCCGCGTGGGCCTCGACTGGCTGCGCGATCAGATCGAGCAACTCTCGGTGGAAGGCACCTGGCAGGCCATCGCCCGCACGGGCCTGCGCGATGGCGCCATGCGAATCCACAGGCGCCTGGCCGAGCGCGTGTTGTCCAAAACAGCGCAAGGTGCGGCTCACGCTCGCGTCGCGGCCTGGCTGGAAGCAGCCGGCGACGACCTCGCTCAATGGCAACGTACAGTGACCGAAATGAAGGCCTCCGGGGCCGGTGATTTCGCGACGCTGTCGGTGGGCCTCGAATCAGTGCGCAAGCTCGCGGACTAGACATCTACGTTGTGCTATATGAGGAATGCAGATGACTGCTGAGGAGCCCCGTATGCCCGGGAAACTGATTCTGGTCCGCCACGGACAGAGTGTGTGGAATGTCGAGAACCTGTTTACGGGTTGGCACGACGTTGATTTGTCGGATCAGGGCCGTAAGGAAGCCGCCCAGGCCGGGCGCGAGATTCTGAAGGAGAAGATCGCCGTCGACATCGCGTTCACCTCGGTGCTGAAGCGGGCGATCCGTACACTGTGGCTGATGCTCGATGAGATGGACCGGATGTGGATTCCGGTCGAACGCACCTGGCAGCTCAATGAGCGGCACTACGGCGCGTTGCAGGGACTCAACAAGACACAAACGGTGGAAAAGCACGGCGAGGCCCAGGTCAAAATCTGGCGCCGCAGTTATGACATTCCGCCTCCATCGCTCGAGATCAGCGACGCGCGTCATCCCTCACACGATGTGCGCTATGCCGCGGTCGACGTCGCGGAGCTGCCCGCCGCCGAGTCACTCAAGGACACGTTGAATCGCGTGTTGCCCTATTGGCACAGCCGGATCGCGCCCGAGCTGCGTGCCGGCCGCAACGTGATGGTAGCAGCGCATGGCAACAGCCTGCGGGCCATGGTCAAGATGTTGGACAACGTGTCCGAGAAGGACATTGTGGAGCTCAACATCCCCACCGGGGTTCCCCTGCTCTACGAGTTGGATGCCAAGCTGAATCCGATCAGCAGCCGGTATCTGGGGGATCCTGCGGCTATTGCCGCCGCCGCGGAAGCCGTCAAGCGGCAGACTGAAAAAAAGTAACCGCCCCAGGCCGGCTTAAAACGCCGGCCCCGGCCCCTCAGGCCGTCCAACCGTCGTAGCGCCCGCCAAACTCGCCAGCGAGAGCATCCAGGCGGGTGCTCAGCGCCTGCATGTCAGGAACGATCAGCCGCATGGACTTGGACGCATGAAGGCTGAACGGCAGGTCCGTCTTTTCCGTCATGGGCTTCGCATCGACACTGAAGCCATCCGACTCGAGGCGCGAGCGCACGCCCTCACAGGCCGCCTCATCGGGCAACGCCAGGAAAAAATCCACCTTGTATTCATTGAACGGCGCGTAGCCCTTCGAGCGCAGCCCCTCGATGATCTTCGCGTCCCAGCTTTCCTGCTTGGTGCTGCGGATGTTTTTGATCTTGAAAAAGATCCGCGCAATGATGATGGCGGCCGCGACTACAAATGTAACTAGAACCCAGGTCACTGTCCTTCCGCCTCGCGACCGGTGCGGTTGCGGCCGGCCCGGGCCGGCTCCTGTCCCTTGTGAAATTCAGGCTTGCGCTTGTTGATAAAGGCATTGATGCCCTCGGCACCCTCCGGCGTCACCGCCTGTGTCGCAATGGTCTCGCTCTCGAGCACCATCTGCGACTCGAATCCCGCCAGTGAGGCGGCCAACAGGCGCTTGGTCTTTCCAAACGCATGGGTCGGACCGGCCGCCAGACGCTCGGCGAGCCTGAAAGCCTCGGTGCCCACTTCGGAATCGTCCACCACCGAGTTGACGAGACCCCACTCGAGCGCCTCGGCGGAATTCAGCGCGCGGTTGAGCAACAGCAGCTCCATCGTCCGCTTGACACCGATCGTTCGGGGCAACAGGAAGGAAGTTCCGCCGTCGGGCGTCAAACCAACACCCGTATAGGCCAGGCTGAGCTTCGAGCTGCGGCCACATACGGCGAGGTCCGACATCAGCAACAAGCCGACGCCGGCACCGGCCGCGGTGCCATTGACCGCGGCGATCACCGGCGCATCCATCCTGACAAAGTGGGAAATCGCCGAATGCAGGTAGCCGGTCAGCTCGCGCAGGTAACCATCAGCCGCTTCACCTCGCGACAGCATGGCGCGCAGGTCACCGCCGAAACAGAACTGACGCCCGGCACCCGTCAACACCACCGCGCGGACGGCCGGGTTGCGGCCGCATGTCATGGCCGCGGCCAACAGGTCCATGGCCATCTCGAGGTTGAGCGTGTTGGAGCTCTCGGGCCGGTTGAGGGTCACAACCGCAACCGCGCCCCGGGTATCGACTTGTACGCTGGAGGTAGACATCGCAGCCCCTATTCGTCCGGCGCGATCGTTACGCGCAGTCCCGCTAGCTCGTTCGTAAACTCGATCTGACACGACAACCGGGAGTTCGACTCGTGGTGCGACAGCTCGGTCAGCAGCTCCTTCTCATCCGACATGGCCGCAGGCAGCTTCGCCACCCATTGCGGGTCCACGTACACATGGCAGGTAGCGCAGGAACACATGCCGCCGCAAATGGCCGCGACGCCGTAGTCGAGCTCCCGAAGAGTCTCCATGACTTTCAATCCGGGCTTCGCATCCACCTCATGCTCGACCCCGTCGCGATCGACGACACGCAATAGCGCCATGAATCTACCTCTGCAAAAAACAAGGGAAATCCGGGGCACGAATCGACCCCGGCCCGCTAGTTTGCCGATTCGGGGACCCAGGCGCCAGTCACTGCACCCGGCAACCGCGGAGGTCGCAATCAGCTGGTGCCGGAGCGCCAATCTCCAAGGGTTCTCGGCAGGCGCTCGCCCAACTGCTCCTCGGCATCGCGCTCAGCCTCGGTCGCCGAGCGGCGCAGACGGCGTTCTCGGTACCAGAGATAGGTGTGCAGGTCGAACAGCCAGACGGCCGCCGCCAGCTGGCGGGAGGTGATGTTTTCGAGCCCCGAATGCTGCAGCAGGCGGGATGCGTAAGGGCGCGCGGACTCGTGGTACGAGAGGATGCAGGCGACATCCAGCAGGGGGTCCGAGACCGCCGCGCACTCCCAGTCGATCAGCACTAGACGGTCAGTCGTCTCGATGAGATTTGAGCCGTGCAGATCGTGATGCAGGATCGCCAGGGGCCGATCATCGGCCCCCGAAACGCGCCAGGCCGCCGCGGCCCAATCGCGGTAGGCCGCCTCCGCACCCACCCGCTCCGCATACCTGGAAATCGCCTGTAACAGGTCAAAACGGCCGATATCCGGCGGCGGCAGCTCGTGCAGGCGCCGCAGCGTATCTCCCAGTCGGGCGAGGCGCTGCGGGTTGGCGAAATCAGGCTCCATCCACAACCGGCCGGTCACATATTCCGTCACCATCCACCAGTCATCCGGGTCCGCGGCAACGACCCGCGGCGCAATGAGCGCCCGCGCCGCAATCCGATGCAGCTCCCGCTCAACGGACCGGTCCGTGGTGAGCCAGGCATCCGGCCCCTGGCTCAGGCGCAGAACGAACCGCCCCGCGGGCGTAAACACGCTGTAACTGCGATTTACGCTGCCCCCGCAGAGGCGGACGGTTGCGATGGAGGGATCGCCCGGAATGTAGCCGGGAACGTGAGAAAAGGCTTCGGCGAGCTTCAGCTCGCGGGTAGAGGAGTCCGGTAGGTCTTCAACCATCTGATAAAGCCGACCGCTGAAAAACCCAGATACACCACAGACAACAGTGCCACGAAATAAAGTCCCTGGGTGCCGAACAAAAAGCCTAGCACTGAATCGATACAGATCCAGTACAGCCAGTTCTCCGGCTTGACCCGCGCCTGGAGCCACGTGGCATAGAGGCTCCCCCAGGTGGTGAGTGAATCCAGGAACGGCCAGGCCGCTTGGCTTTGGGACAGCCAGCGCGCGGTCAGGGCACTCATCAGCACGACCCCCGCGCATGCTGCAAGATGCCACCGGATCGGCCAGGTGGTTACCGCCAACATTCCCTGTAACTCCTCCTCACGGGTCCAGTGCCACCAGCCGTAGACCGAAATGACCACGTAGTACACCTGGAGCGCCGCCTGCATGGGCAGACGCGCCACCAATGACAGGTAGATCATGATCGCGGAGCTCACTCCCCCGGCGACCCAACACCAGCGGCTCTTGCGGATAGCCAACACTGCATAGGCGAGGCCCAACGCAACCGACACGGCTTCAGCGGGTGACGTCGCCATCAGCCCGCTCCAGATCGCATCGAATGCGGGGCCGAAGTCACTCATGTCGCGGTCATTGGCCCGAGGACTTTCATGACAAACACCGATTTGTCGTTGTTCGCAAACGTAACCTTCAACTCCCGCGTCAGGGCCGCGAACACCACCTCATACGGCCCGAACACCTGGGTGCTCAGGCTGTTGGTCACCACCTTCAGCCGGCCATCGGCATTCAGGCGATCAATGAAATCCTTGATGGGCGGAATGTAGTCCGCGTCGAGCGGATACAGACTCATCTCCACTGCAATATCCATCGGGAAGCACTCCTATCAGTAGGAAACGCTGACATTCACACCCCAGGCGCGAGGGTCACCGAGCTGGGTATAGAGCTGATTGACGGGATTGCGCGGGTCATCCGCGAAATAGAAACCCCGCACCGGATACTTTTTGTCCAGCAAGTTGCGGCCCCACAGGCTTGCGCTCCAGCGCTGCGTCTCCCAACCGATGCGACCGTTGACGAGGCCATAGGGCTTCGAGGTCGTAGTGTTGGGCGGCAGGTCGAAGTAGTACCCGCCCATGCCTGTCACATCGACACGCGCAAACGGCCCGCGCGGGTCGCGGTAGGTTGCGCTGATGGCAGCCTGCCAGGGCGGGGCGTTCGGCAACGCACGATCAGGCAATGGCGCTTCGTCCTGAACAAATCCGTGATAGCGCGTCTGCAGCAGGCCGAGCGATGCCATCAATACGAGCGACTGTGTGGCCTGCCACTGAGCCTCGCTCTCCAGGCCATAGTTGAAACCGCTGTCGGCATTGCCCGTGAAGAGGGTAAAGGTATCCGGGTTCGTGGGATCCAGTTGCTCACTGGTCTTGACCTGCAGGGACTTGCGCCGCATGTAGAACACGTCGGTGTTTACTCGCACGGTCCGGTCCAGGAGCTCTGTCTTGTAACCCAACTCGAAATTCACATCCGACTCGGGGTTGAATTGAATCTGGCCGGGCAGCAATGCCTCGCTCAGATTGAAACCGCCCGCCTTGTACCCGCGGCTCACCGTGAAGTACGCATTCTGCGTCGTCGAGACACCGAAGGTCAGCGAGGCCGCGCCACCCCACAGATTGTTGGCCGGATGAAATTCATGCGCGTCATCCACATACCGCGCGCTCCACCGCTCGCCGCGCAACCCAACTGTCCAGCGCCACTGTGGAGTGAATTCACCATCCACCTCACCAAACAGCGCGCCCGTGCGCGACCGGAACCGGCTGCTGGTCAGCGTGGACTCCATCGGTGGAATGTCACCCCCGAACGAGGGGTCATAGAACTGACCCGCGCTGTCTTCATTGAGACTCTCATGCAACTGCAATCCATACACGCCCACCAGCCAATTCAACCCGTGCTCATTATTGGTACCCAACCGGGCTTCGAGACTCTCCGTGTTGCGGTTGCGGACCTGTACATCGTTGTAGTCATAGATGAAGGGCGCCCACAGCACCGGGTTACCCCAATCACCGTCGAAGCTGTATTTCACGAGTGTTTTGGCGTAACTGCCGATGACAGTCAGCGTGGCGGGACCGCTCCCGGCCAGGTCGATTTCGGACAGGCTGAGCCGCAGGGACGCGCCCGTGGAATGCTGCGAGTCGACACCCGGACGGTCCGACTGCGTATTGCGCGAGTTATCCAGTGTGAAGGCGTCATAACCGTTGTCGATCTGGACATGAAGTAAACTCAGGTCCACGCGCAACCGGTCAGACGGCTGATAGCGCCACCGGCCACGCAATGTTAACTCGCCGCGCCGGTCGGTATCGTTCCGATTCAGGTACACATCCCGGTAGTAACCGTCGCTCGTGTAATGCTGCGCGGCGAGCCGGAATGAGCTGTCGAGGGCCTCCACGGGGCCGGTTAGTACGGCGCCATAGTCACGCTCACCATAGTTGCCCGCACCCAACTCAACGTGTCCGCCCACTGTTTCTGCAGGCTCCGCGCTTTGTGCGTAAATGAGACCACCGAGCGCGTTCGCGCCGTAGCGCAGGCCCTGTGGGCCACGCAACACCTCGATTTGACCGACATCGAAGAGCGTGGCAGCGCTGCCTAAGCCGCTGAAATCGATGTCATCTATGAGCAGACCTACGGACGGATTGGGCGCGCCCTGATATTGTTCGAGCTCGCCGATGCCGCGGATCTGAAAATACCGCGGTCGCGAGGTGTCGCCGGCCCAGTTGAGATTGGGTACGAGCGCCAGTACGTCCTCGAGGTGCTGCTGCCCGGCTTTGCGCAGGGTTGCCGCATCCAGAACCGACACGCTGGCCGGAACATCGATCTCAGCCGACGGTCGATACGTGCCGGTGACGACGACTTCGTTGAGCGCGGACCCAACGTCAGGGGATGGGTCTGCCGAGACAGCACGGGCTGTGGCGGAAACGAATACGAAAAGAAATGAAACGCGGAACGTTCTTCGCAAGTTACCTGCTCCCTACGCCGGTACTAACCGGATCAGGTTCAACGGGTTCGCCGGCTCTATCGGCGTCTCAGGTCCTGCTGGACCACCCCAAGGTTTGTGAATGCATATGTTAGCACCGCGCCGCGCGAGTGCGAAAGGTTTAGAATCAACGCCATGACAAGAAAGATCCAGGTCCACCAGGTTGATGCCTTCACGCGTGAGCGCTTCACAGGCAACCCCGCCGGTGTTGTGCTGAACGCGGACGGCCTCTCGGAAGTCCAGATGCTCGCCATCGCTCGCGAGCTGAACAACGCCGACACGGCTTTCATTCTGGCGCCTGACAACAGTGAGCACGGCATGCGCGCTCGCTTCTTCACGCCCCGGACTGAAGTCGGATTCGTGGGTCACGCCACCGTGGCGGCGCACTACGTGCTGTCGCGGAGAAACAGTGCGCCGCGCCATGTCCGCCAGAAGTCAAAGGCCGGCGTCGTCGATATCGAAGTGCGCGGTGTTGAAGAAGACCGCAGCATTGCGATCCGCCAGCCCGCGCCGCCGCTCGGCCGCGAGTTGAATGACCGCGAGCGGCTCGCGGTGCTCGACGCCCTGGCGCTCGCCACCGATGACCTGGATCCGCGCTGTCCGTTGCGCATCGTCGGCTCGAGCAGCACGCGGCTGATGATCGGAGTCCGAAACGAAGACGCGCTCAAACATCTCAAACCCGACCTGAGTCGGCTCACGACGTTGTCCGCGCAGTTGGGAGCGGCCGGCTACTTCGTGTTTACTTTGGCAACCACGGGCGGCGATCATCTCACCGAGTCGCGCATGTTCTGCCCGGCACTGGGGATCTCAGAGGACCCGGTGAGCGGCAATGCTCACGGGCTGCTGGGTGTTTACCTGGCCCGCCACGGCTTCCTGCCGCTCAATGAGCAGCGTGTGTCATTCAGCGGCGTGCAGGGACACCAGTTGCACCGCCCAGGACGGGTGAACGTGGAGCTGGATATCAAGGAAGGCGCCATCGAAGGCGTCTGGATCATCGGCCAGGCGATCTCCATCTTCGAGACCGAGATCGAGATCTAGGCTCGAATGAGGCCCGGGCGCGGGAGCGCCGCCATCCTGCAAAGCGGCGCTTAAATTCAATGCTCCGGGACTCGGGTCCCGGTTAAAGTGCGCGCTCCCGTACCCTGAGCACCCCGTCTCCCATGAGCGATCCGCAGTTCCAGAAGGCCCTTTCGCTGGCCGACATCCCCCAGGGCAGCATGCGCCCCGTGACTTTGAACGGGAGAGAGATCGTCATCTGCCACACCAAGGAAGGCGTCTTCGCGCTGGACAATATCTGCAGTCATGCCCACGCGAGGATGTGCGAAGGGCGATTGCGGGCAACGCGCATCGTGTGCCCGTTGCACGGAGCGTCATTCGACATTCGGGATGGAAAAGTGTTGGGCCCGCCGGCGACCCAGCCGCAGCCTACCTTTCAGGTGCGGGTTGTGGATGGGACAGTTGAAGTCGCTGTCTGACCAGCCACAGAAACCACACGGCGGGAAGCGCCACGCAGGCACCCGCCAGAAACGGCGCCTTTGATCCCAACACGGCGTACAGCGGACCCGAAGCAAACGGGCCGATCACTCTCGCCAGGCTGCTGCTCGATTGATACGTCCCCATGACCGATCCCCGGTCGTGACCCGTCGACTGCTTGGATGCCAGTGCCGAGTTGCTGGGAGTAAATGCTCCCATGCCGATTCCACACAACGCCAATCCCATCACCGTGAGCTCGACACCGGGCGCTTCGGACACAATCAGCAGACCGGTCACAAACACTACGATCGCGATTGTCGCCAACCTGACCTCGCCCAGGCGCGGCACCAGCACCCGCACCAGCCCACCCTGAGTGAGCACCGCCAGCACGGCAACACAAAATATCAGCAGGCCAACGGTCCTGGGACCGAAGCCAAACCGATCGAGGGCCCACAGTCCGAGAATCGAGTCGAGGATGGATTGAGCCGTGGTGACGAGCAACACCGCCGCGGCGGCATAGCGTAGCGCGGGCCGCTCCAACAACAGCCGGAGGGGACCGATCCGCGGCATTGACACGCGCGCGGTGTTACTTTCAGGAAGCAGGAACGCCACGAGCGCAATAGCGAGCACGCTCAAACAAGCTGACACGGTGGCTGGCAACAGGAAATTCGCAGTCTGCAGATTATTCCCGGCCAACAGGCCGCCAATCGCCGGGCCCAGCGTAAAGCCGATCCCGATTGCCGCACCGATGAGACCCAATGAGGCGGCCCGCTTCTCCGGAACACTGACATCGGACGCGTACGCAAACGCGGCCGAGATATTTCCCGCCATGAACCCACCGAGCATCCGGGACACGAGCAATCCACCAATGCCGGAAGACAACCCCAGGATGAGATAGGAAACACACGCGCCCGCAAGACTCGTCATCAGGATGGGGCGTCGCCCATAGCGATCGCTCAATCGCCCCCAGAAGGGCGCGGCAATCAACTGACACAACGAGTAACTGCCCATGATGGGCGTGATCCACTCGGGCGGTGCATTGAAGCGCACGCCCATGTACGGCACCAACGGAATCAGAATCCCGAATCCGAGGATGTCGATGATACTGACAATAAACAGTGAGCCGAGTCGCCTGTCCATCAATGATTGGGTACCAGCATGCGCAGGTCGGCTCCCGGCCGCGCCGCCGCCGGAACAAAGTCCCGGGTGCCGTTCATGACCAGATTCGGAATCCGACTGTCATCCCAGTCAGCCGGCAACTCATCGCCCGTGCGCAAAATCGCAATCTGCAGGGAAGGAATCAACCACATCCGATTGCCCCCACCCTCCACCACAAAGAGATCTTTCGATGCATAGGGCGCAACACCGGGCAATTGCGCGGAACCCAGGCGGACATACGAGCCGTAACGTTCGTTGCCCGGCGCAGGTTTCAACATCTCCGGCACCCAGCGCGGCGACAGCACTTCATCGCCCCGGAAGTTGCCATTGTTCAGGAGCAGCTCCGCCACCCGGAGCCAGTCACCCTGGCGCGCGGTAAATCCAGCATTCACATGAGGCTCCCCGCCCGCGCGATCGAGCGCCAGTGACGCATCACCCGCGCCAATCCGCGCCCAGATGGCCTCCGACAGATAACTCGCGTAAGGCCGTCCCGTCACCTGCTGAATGACGTGGCCGAGCAGGTCCGGATCCGCCTCCTGATCGAGCCAACGCGTGCCGGGCCGCGCAGCCAAAGACATTGCCAGCGCAGATGTCGCCCCTCCGCAGCCTGAGCCGGGCTGCCCCAGCCCACTCGATAACTGCAGGAGGTTGCGGACAGTGATCGCGCCCCTCATCTCTTTATTCCACTCTGACATCAGATATCCCAGGGGCTCGTCCGGCCACGCGATCTTCCGATCACCAATAGCCGCGCCCGTGGCCAGGGCAGCCAGAACGCGACCCAATCCCCGAGAGTCGACGACAGTATCGAACGTCGATCCCTGCCAATACTTTTCGTAGACGATGTAGCCGTGCCGGGTGACGATCAGCGCCCTGCTCTTCGTGGATTCGGCGTAGTCGGACGCTGTTTCCAGAGCACCGATACTCATCTGCTCTTCTTCGGGCTTCTCGCGCGGAGCCGCGGGCTGATTGCTGCCCGGCACAGCGACATGTGACGACGCGCGGGTCGTACATAGCGACAGGCTTTGAACCCCCAGCCAGCGCGCAGGATCCCTCGAAACCACCAGCACAGCGCAGATGGCAATTGCAGCGAACACCCAAGCCAGTACGGTCTTCAAATCAGCCTCCGTCAGACCCGCTGCGATGAGCGGCGGACGATCGTACCGGACCGCAGTAGATCGCGCGCCCACTGGACAGCTCGAGCTCATGGGTCACGTAAGCCGGCCATTCCGAGCGGTAATGCGTAGCCATGACGACGGCGGCACCCGAACCCAGGATGGCCGCGACGTGCGCCATTAAACTTAATCTCGTGGGACCGTCCACGCCGGAAAACGGCTCATCTAATAGAAGTAAGCTCGGCCGACAGATCCACGCCCGCGCAAATAGAACCCGCCGAAGCTGCCCATACGAAATCTCCTTGAGCGTCCGACCGGAAAGGTCCGACAGCCCAAAGAACGCGAGAGAGCGTTTTGCAGCGGCCTGATCCGCGGCGCTGGGAGCGTCGTTGAGACCGACGCTGGCGTGACGTCCAGATACGACCACGTCGGCGACTAGCAAGTCCTGCGGATGATCGGCCTGCAGGTGAGGCGCGACGATGCCGACCTTCTCCTTGAACTCCTGGAGAGGGACGCCGGGAACGATGCCCAGCCGCTGGATCCGTCCACCGCTGGCTACACCATGATCCCCGTATAGAGTCCTCAGCAGCGTCGTCTTACCGGAACCGTTGTGGCCATGAATGACCCAGCAGTCGCCCGGTCGAACCTCGAACGAGAGATTCTCGAGCACACGCGTTTCATCGAGGTACACCGATGCGCGCTCCAGGCGAACGATCGGCTCGGAGCCGACACGACGGCGCTTCGTGACCGCCACCGCCGGCACAGACCGGTCATTCTCATTGAGCCACTTCTGCAGCGGCGCATTGCGCAGCACGCCGCGATAAACAACCTGCCCTTTCTCGAGCACCAGAGCGTGCGTCGCCGATGAAGGCACATCCTCTAGGCGATGAGTCGCTAAAACCCACGGCATCTGCGAACGCCTCGTTTCATTGAGCCAGTGCAAGGCGCGTGCGTGGTTGGTTTCATCCAGCCCACTCAACAGCTCATCCATCAGCAGCAACTTCGGTTGCGACGCCAGGGTACGGGCCAACAACGTCAAGCGCCGCTCGCCGTAGGAAAGAGACAGAAAAGTGCGTGCCTCCAGGTGTGTAATCGCCAGGCGCTTCAACAGAGACGCGACCGTGCGGTGATCCGAGGCCGTGAGTGGATTCAGGGGAATGTCAGTCCGGTACAGGCCGGTGCCGATGATCTGCTCCACCGTATGATTCCAGCCATAGCGCTCGTATTTATCCTGGCGCTCGGGTCCGAGATAGCCGATTTCCTCCTTCACCTCGAACGGCGACGGAAAGGTTTCGCCGCGCCACAGATAGCGGCGTGAGCGATTTGCGGCGGCACTATCCCCGAACGGTGGAGACAGTCCCTTGCCGTTATCGCGGGGCGTCGGCCAGACGGCGCCCGCAATGATCTTGAGCAACTGCGTCTTGCCCGCGCCATTGCCACCCGCCAGCACCCATCGCTGGCCGGGTTGTATCCTCCAGCCGACATTTTCGAGAATGACGCGCCCGCCTCGTTCGAGCGCCAGGTCTTCGAGGCGCACTTCGACGTAGCGGGCGCCGGTCTTTACAGGTCGCCGCATCAATTTACAGTTCCAACTCAGCTTGGTTGATTCAGGAGGGAGCCCATTGTCGCACGCCCGGGGGGACTGGAAGAACGTCCACCCGCAGGCCCCTCAATTGTGAGCAGTTTCCCAAATCCTCACGTCCCCGACGGCCTTCTCAGGAGATGACGGGGCGGCCATGCTAGCGTTACATCGGAGGAAGGATGCCGATGTCAGATTCCGTATTGGCCGCAATCATCACTGCGACCGCGACCGTATGCATGTCTCTGTTGAACCTGCGTTTTTCGCTGAACAAAGACGGCGGATCGCGGGTCCAGACGGCAGGTGGCAAGCGCAAGGGACGAAGCCCGTTCGCCCTGCTGTTCATTATTATTGTCGCTTCCGCCGTGGCCGGTTTCGCGCTGTCACAATGGCTCACTGAAGGCGAGCGTGTAACGCAGTCCCTGCGCGAGCGCGAGTTGCAGGACAGCGTCGAGAGAATCACGCGCACCGCCAACCAACTCGAGCAGACCCGTGCCGGCGTGCGCGCTGAAATTGAAGAAGGCGTATTGCGCAAGATCGGTTCCGATGGCGTCGTGGTGATGGCCACGGTTGCGCCCTGCAGGCCGTCACTGGTTGTGAGCACACCGGGCACGTCAACCCCGCCAGGTGTCACGGCCGAGACCACGCAACCCGCCTCTCCAACCTGCACTGAATCCGAGGCAAGCACGGTAACTCTGTGTGCCACGATCCCGGCAAACGCAACTATCACCGAGGTGCAGCTGTACACAAAGCCGGCTCAATCTGACACGCCGTGGAGCACGAGTCGCGTGATGGCTGGCCAGGAAAGCGGTCAGGCGCGCTTCGCGGAGAAGTATGCCGAGGGCCCTGAGTCCCCGGGCAACAAACAGATCTGCGAAGACTTCACGCACTGGTCGACCGAGCACGCGCGTGTTGCACGCATGGTCGTTCGCTACGGCCTGTAACGAGGGGACAGGGAATAAAACACCTGCAGAACTGAGATATATTCAGGACTGCAGGCAATGCACCGCAGGAGAAAAGGGGACTGTCGTCCCCTCCTGCCCAGACGGTCGAAGCTGCGAAATCCACTACGGATTTGCGCGGATAAAATCAGCCCAGCACGTCCTGATCCGGAGGAGTCCAATGATTCGCGAGGTCGTTCACTTCGCGACGTCGGACCGCGGCGGGGTTGAAGTTGAGGCGCACGTGCACGTGCGTGGCGGGATGGCGCCCGGCGCCGCTGCGCAGGCGATCCTGAACCGCGAGCGTGGACAGATCAGCGCACTCGCCCACGAGCAGTGGATTCCAGTCACCCGCGGCGTTGCTCGTGGCAAAGATGTAGTTTCCCGGCCCCGGCGTGAGGCGCGCCGGCCAATCAAACACCTCGTAGGTGTACATCTCGCCGGATTGCCCGGCCCATTTGTGACGCTCCGGCGCGCGCGTGTTGGCCCGCCGGTCGCCCAACAACAAACCAAACGCACCCGCGGCCTCAAAGCCGAGCGACTCGTAGAGCTTGCGCGCCGAAGTGTTGTCCTCACCCGTGAAGAGCACGAGCTTGTCGAACCCCAACCGGTGGCGGCAGTCGGTGATGAGCATCTGCATGACCGCGTACGAGAGTCCCTTGCGCCGTTCGGAGGGGCGTGTATACACGCCACCCACCTGGCCCAGGGCACCATAGGTAGCATTCAACGCGGCGATGGAAACCAGCTCGTAGTTGTCATCGAAGGCGCCCCACCACAGCCCGGAGCGGACCCGCATGATGAAATCGTTGCGACGCTGTTCGAGAGTAGCCTGCAGCGGCAGACTCAGCTCCGCGAAATAGGCGGTGTTGAGTCGCTCCCATTGAGCGAAGTCGGAGGCATCGAGCAGGCGCACGTTGGGCGATTCAGGCATCGGCCCCACCGTGTCCTTCAACATCAGCCGGTACAGGACGTCCTTCAGATTGTGTGACGTCTCAAAGCGCGGATCCGCGCGCAGCAGCTTCCACAGGGCCTCGGCCATCGGCCATTCGCCCACGACACCGCGAACCTCAATGGGCTCGCCCTCGCAAGCCTCAAAGATCTGCTCGGCGAGATCGATTCGCCCCCCGGCCTGCACGAGCAGGTTGCCGCGGCGGGTCAGGCAGAACACGGCGACGATTTCGCCGTTTTCTTCGATCTTGCGGAAATTGCCGGAATTGAGGTGATGTCCCAGTCTCGGTCCGAGCGCGGCCAGCGTCGACAGAAGGAATAGCGACGTGTCCACGTGACTTTCCAGGAAGGCGCGGACCCGTTCGAGATCGGAATCTGTAACGTGTCGAATCATGGGTTTGCAAACGGACCGCTCGATGCTAGCGCCGCAAGCGCGCTTTCAGAACGGGACGAAGGTCCCGTAGCCACGCTGTGGCACACGGTGCGGACACCCGCAGGCACCATTGTTCGGCTACCGGCATAATGCGCCACCTCCGGGGTCACCACCCTCGTCTCGGACACAGAATTAACCGTGCGTCGCTGGCCATTGCTCGTAGTCCTCGCCCTCGCACCTCTGTGGGTTATCGGGATTTTGTGTCGTGGTGCGTGGACGCCTGATGAACCGAGGGAAGCGGACATCGCTTGGCGCATGAGCCTGCAGACGGATCGCACGCTGCCGCAGCTCGCCGATACCCCATTCCTCGAAAAGCCACCTCTCACCTACTGGATGTCGGGCGCGGCAATAGAGGTATATGGAGACTCCCCAGCCGCAGCCCGTGTACCCAACCTGCTCTACGCAGCAATCGTAGCCCTGGCGATTGGCGCACTGGCGTTCGCAATGGACGGCGGAACTGCCGCGATTGTCGCCGCCTTGGTCGCTGGCACGGCCATTACGGCTTTCAGAGTTCAAATCTGGCTGGCGCCGGATGCCTGCTTACTCGCCGGGTGCGCCATTTCCCTGCTGGGCGCCTACTTGGGCCTGAGCGCGCCACCCGGCCGCGGCAAATTGTTCGGCTATACGTTGATGCACGTGGGTGCAGCCATTGGATTCATGGCAAAGAGCGCTCCAGGCTGGCTGGTACCCGCAACGGCCCTCTTCGCTCTCATCCTCTGGGAGCGGCGCTGGCGGGAATTCCTCCGCTGGGAGCTGTATGTAGGCCTGCTGGTGCAGTTGCTCGTGATCGGACCGTGGATCTTCGAGGTCACCCTCAACGAGCACGGACGCGAAGCGCTCTACTCTCTTTTCTGGAACAACGTGGTCGGGCGCTTCACCAAGGTCGCCGGTCCCGGCACCATCGACTACACACAGGGTCACCAGAACAAGCCGGGCAAATACTTCCTCGAGCTGCCTGTCTATCTGCTCCCCTGGACGCTTCTCGCAGCCGCCGCCGCATGGCGCGCGTGGACTCGTCTGCGAGCCGGCATCAACCGCGGCACACCGTGGCGGTTCGCGATCTGCGCCATCGTTCCCTTTCTCCTGTTGCTGACCTTTGCCGCAACGGCTCGTGACATCTACGCAGCTCCCATCCTTCTGGGATTCGGGCTGTTGATCGGGCTCTGGTTGTCGGAGCTCGTCGTCGGTGGACGCAGACCCTCACTGTCGCGCGTGGACCGGTTTGCGATTCACGGCACCAACGTTCTGGTTGCATTGATTGCCATCGGTTTTGCAACCGTTCTGGTGATATTCGCGCTTGCCGCCCCGGGCCTGTCTGGCATCAACTATGCCGTCAATGCTGTCGTGGTGATCGCGATCGCCGTCATCGCGCTGCTGTTTGCCTCAAACATGTTCCGATCCGGCGATCCATTGCGATCCCTGGCCTGGACCTACACCGCCTACGCGGCCACATTGACGCTGAGCGGCCTCGCCATATTCCCGGTGATCGATCGCTGGCAGGACCTGCCCGCTCTTGCTCGCAACATCCACGACGATGCGCGCGGCGGCCCGCTCGCGCTGTTGGATCCGGATGAAACGACGATAGCCATGCTGGACCACCGCCTGCGCACACAGTTTGTCGAGCTGGACACACAGTCAGACACCCCCGCCAATGTCGTTTCAGCCTGGCTTCGCTCACAGGGGCACGATGCTCATGTGTTGGTCAAACTTCCAGGGCGGACACCGGGCGATGTCAAACGGCTGCTCGACCGCATCCACCCGACACCCGCGCCGGACGACGGAGTCGCCGCGGCGCTCGTCAGCTCGGGCGTCGCAACAGTTGAGCGCAAATACGAGCTGGCCGAAGGCCGTCGGTATGCGTTGCTCGGTGTAGTAAAGTAGCGACGTTGAAACATCCGCCGCCGGTTGCGTTATAACTGCAGTCGTCGATCTGATGGAGAACGCGGATGGTCAGCAAGAATTACCAGGATTTCACGCCGAGCCACAAAACCCCGCCCGGCCCTGCGTGCCGGCGAATCGGCGAGGTTCCCGCCGGCGAACGCTTCGAAGTCAGCATCTACCTGAAGCCGCGCAACGGCGGGAGCAGCCGCGCCGATCTGGCCGCCACCCGTGCGGCCCAGCATGCGGATGATTTCAAGTTAGTTCAAGAATTCGCAAGCGAACATGGTTTGACTGTGGCCGCGACGGAGCCCGCCAAGCGTCTGATCAAGCTGAGTGGCACGGCAGCGCAGTTTCAGGCCGCTTTCCAAACGACGCTCGCGCACTATCAGCATGGCAACGTGAAGTTCCGCGGCCGTAGCGGCTGCCTGAAGCTGCCAACGCACTTGCATGCGGTCGTTGAATCAGTGCTCGGGATGGACAACCGACCCCAGGCACAGCCCCGCCTGGTGATTCGTCCGGCAGCCGAAGTTTCGGATTCGTTCAAGCCCAACAACGTGGCGAAGCTGTATGCATTCCCAACATCCGTTACGGGCAAAGGACAATGCATAGCGCTCATTGAGCTGGGTGGCGGTTATACGCCTTCCGACACGACTACCGCATTCGAGGCCATGGGACTCACGCCACCAACCGTTGTAGCTGTTTCGGTGGACGGCGGGAAAAACACTCCGACCCCCGATGATGGCGCGGATGGCGAGGTTGCACTGGACATCCAGGTTGCCGGCGGCGCCGCGCCGGGCGCCAGGATCGCCGTTTACTTCGCACCCAATTCCGACGCTGGATTTGTGGATGCCATTACCTCGGCAGTGCATGATTCAACCAACAAACCGAGTGTGATTTCAATCAGCTGGGGCAGCGCCGAGGCCAATTGGACCCAGCAGGCGATTCAATCAATGAACAGCGCGATGCAGGATGCATCCACAGTCAACGTGTCTGTCTTCGCCGCATCAGGAGACAATCTCGCCAGTGACGGCGTCGATGACGGGAAAGCCCATGTCGACTTCCCGGCGTCCAGCCCATGGGCTATCGGCTGCGGCGGCACCAACATTGCCGTGAACGGCTCATCCATCACCAGCGAAACCGTCTGGAATGACGGTAACAGCGGCGGTGGCGGCGGCATCAGCGACCTGTTTGCCGTTCCGTCGTTCCAGCAGAACGCGAATCTCCCGCCCAGTGTGAATGACGGAAAGACCCGTCGAGGCGTACCTGATGTCGCCGGGGATGCCGCACCGGGGACCGGTTACGAAGTTGTCGTAAATGGGCAGACTGAAGTTGTAGGCGGCACGAGTGCCGTCGCGCCGTTATGGGCGGGACTGACGGCGTTGATCAACGAGAGCGCCGCAACGCCGGTCGGCTTCTTCCTGCCGTTCCTGTATGCGAACTCAACTCTGCTGCGCCAGATCACGCGAGGTGACAACAAGGCCACCGGCAGCGACGTCGGCTATTCCGCCGGCCCCGGCTGGAATGCCTGCACGGGACTGGGCGTACCCAACGGAGAGTCACTGTTCGTTGCGTTGACCAACAAAAGCTGACGCCTCCGAGCCCAGGGTGTTCAGCCCGAGAACTCGTGCGCGTAGTTTGCCGTCGCGCCAGCCGTAGGTTGACGACGCCGGCAAACTACGCCGCCTCCACACGAATACAACGCATCTGGAGCACGGGTTCCGATTCCAGGTTAGTAACGGAATAGCTTCCGCGCAACGTCTCCAATTTCACTTATCGATTGGAGGTCAGAGTGTGCAAGGGGCGGGGAAAAGACTACGCAAAGCATGGCAGATCCTTGCTGCTCGGCCTTGGTTCACGACACTCGCAAATGTACTCGGCGTTTTCGCTGGACTACTCGGTACTTTATATACCGACGACATCAGGGCGGCTTTTCCTTTCGAATGGGCGCCAGGTGGAACGCTCTCAGTTCACGCGCTGGTCTTCTGGTCGTGTTTCCTGATTTTTGCTTTCACCTTCGTCTCACGTGAATCGGCAGTAGAAAAGGGCCGGATTGAATCCGAACGCCGGTTGGATCAGACAATCCGAACGATGCCACCTCGCGGATTCGTGGCAGAGTTCGCTCGTTACTATGAGCAATGCTTCAAGGCCGTCAGGGCGCTGGAGAAAGCTCCAGAAGCCAAGCGCAATCAAGTGGTGGAAGTCATCCGCTTAATACTGTGGTCCATTGCAAGTTTGGCCCGGAAATACGACGCGGCACTTGATGCGACTTACGGCGCGAACTTAATGTTTTATTTTGAGTCGCCCCGTAAGTGGGCGGAATACTCGGGCGGCGACATTTCTGGCCTCAAAATGCTCTTCGTTGAGCCTGAGATTGCTTTCGAGCGGATGCCCGTACTCGTGCTGGCGAACGATTTGGCGGCCGCGGATTTCGACGGAGCGACAGCGGGCAACACCGACGGCTTTGTAGAGAGACTAGACACCGTGGCACTACCAGTCATTTCAGACGGCAGCGCCAGATCAACAGACGGTAAGCGCTGGCGCCTCCTTCCTGGTGCACCATTGGCGTTCTTCGAGCAGAAGCCGAACGCCTATAACGACACGAGCGAAATAGGAAAGTGGTGCCGAGAGCGAGGTGATTTTTCGGAGTCCATCTGCCAGCAGGTAGAGCGCTATTTCTCCTCTCCCGTTGCCAGGCAGGCGATGCGAAGTTTCGCCTCCCTGCCTGTCACCTCGCGCTTGGACAACGTCCGTCTTGGCGTTCTCAACCTACACTCCAGTCGTGCAAACCTACTATTTGGAGAGGGAGCGCCATCGCAGTTCTTTCCCTTAACGCAGCCATTTATTGCGATGCTCGCCGATTTGGTCGCACAGCTCTTGAAGTTGAAGGTCTAAGCGCTTATATGTCTTTCACCATGCCGAAGTCACTAGATGACGTTCTGAAGGAAGTGTCCCGGGAGCTCGACAAATTGGGGAAGTCGGGGCTTGGAGCATCCTTGCCACATTACACATCCTATGACGGACTGCGAGTGGTCGAATCAAAACAAGAAAAAGCGACTCCCGAGGCGACGCAGCACGAAACAGCCGCCTGATGAGCGGCGCCATCTGAGCTTTGTTCGCAGTGCGCCGTCCTTCAGGAAATAGAACGCTGAACGAGCCACACAAACGCCAATGCAGCGATTGCCGAGGAACCCCAGCGCATTACGGTGTGACGATAGAAAGTTGTTGCCCGCGCGGCATAGGCCAGCGGCATGACGGCCACCACTACAGCCAGCTGACCTAGTTCGACTCCAAGATTGAAGGACAGGAGTGAGATGGCGCGGGCGCCTGGAGGCAAACCCATGTCGGCGAGCACGGAGGCGAAACCGAAGCCGTGAAGAAGACCAAAGGCGAATGCAATTCGCCAGCGGCCTTCGGTTACTCTCGGGAAGAGGTTGTTCAGCGCGGCGACGATGATCGATGCGGCGATCACCGACTCGGTGAGGCGGCTCGGCAATCTCACAATATCGAAAGCGGCGAGTGACAACGTCACCGAATGTGCCACCGTGAAGGCGGTGACGACTTTGAGTATGTTGATGAAGGCGGGCTTCGCTAACGGCACCGCCTCCCAAGAGTTTTCGCGTCGCCGTAGGACTGCGGGGAGCAGTAAGGATAGGAGAAACAGGAGATGGTCGATCCCACTCCAGATGTGCCAGACACCGGTCTGCAGATATTCGGCGAATGCGCGCCAGACGGACGGATGGTTCAGCGCGATTGACTGTGTTCCATTCAGCACTCCGGTTTGCGTGGCACCCCAGGCAGTGACGGTCAGCAAACCCCGATGTGAAGGGTCAATGCCCTGCATGAGTTGATAGTCAACAGACAATTTCGTCAGTTGGGCGGTCCCGCAGGTGGCGATGAATGGCAGCCATAGATAGTTGCCATCAACACGCTCGTTGACCTCCACAGGCGCAAAATCCTCCACGCAACGGGTAGTCCCGTCACCAACGATCAACTTGCTCCGCACATAAAGCTCGAGGTCGCGTTGATGGGAACTCACCTCACCCCAGGTGATCCTGCCATCACGGTTGTCATCCAGACCGACCGCCAACTCCGCATCGCGCATCGCCAGCTCGATCGACCCCGACAGCTTGCTACCCTCTACGTTGAGTGTGAGGAAGCCGTTGCTCGCAATGTGAGCCTGCGCAGTGGTAGCTATCGCCAACAGCCATAGCAGTGCAACCGCGCCGTGCAGCCAGTAACGCCCGCGTGTCAGTGGCCCAGGCTTGCTTCGCGACGCGGCGGCGCCGGGCGCTTCGGCCGAGACCCGTGAGCCCGGCAGCGGGGCAGCGAAATCGAGTCCCGGGCAACCGGCGAACGATCTTGCCGCGACGTCCATCATGGCTGTCCTCCCATCGCGGCGGCGATGCGTACGTCTTGCGTGCCATGCGCGCGAACGAACGCCGCCACGGGCTCCGCTGTCTGCGGCGTGCCTGCGGATTGGGCCGCACGCATTAGTATCAACACGTCGTCTGGTTCCCGCTGGACTTTCCAGTTCGCGAGCGCGGCGGCGAGCGCTGCGCGCGGATCGCCGCGGACATCCAGCAGGAATCGCGCTTCTTCACGGCGGTGAACGCCGTCGCCGCGTTGCGCCTCCGCCGCGAAGGCAGCTGCCAGACGCTCGCTGCTTAGTTGCAACCCTGGGTCGCGCAACATCTTCTGCGCTATCGCTATCCGCAGTAGCAAAGGCTCCAGCGACTCCTGCCCTTTGAGCAACGTCAGCGCCTCAGCAGCGCGACTATTCCTCAACAGCAAGTCAGCATACGCCGCGCGGATATAAAAATCCCCCGGGCTGGCCCGCAGCCCGTTCCGAAACCAATGCTCCGCCTCAACATCCCGGCCCAGGCGAACAGCCATCTCGCCCAGCTCTGAATCTCGCCAAGCGCGTTCCTCCGGTGCCATTCCCTGCGAATCAATCTGTTGAATGGCCGCGTATGCGGAAGGAAGCTCGCCGCTCAACCCGAGCACTCCCTGCCGACACAACTGCACAACCACCGACTCAGCAATCTCTTCGCAGGCCGCCAGTGCTCGCTGATAGTCACCTACAACCCGCAACACCGTCGCACGGGTCAGCCACGCCTGTGCATCGTTGGGTCGAAGCTGCCGGGCTCGCTCCAAAACCGTCAGGGCCCCACCAAAATCATGGCGGCTCTGCAACACAGTTGCGTGCAAGACCAGTGCGTCAGCGGACTGCGTGTTAGGCCCAATCCACGGGCCCAACACAGCTTCCGCATATCCGAGGAACCTAAGATCCCCTGTACTACGCGACTGCTTGATATAGAGTTGCGCCAAAGGCAACGCGACATCGAGCCGCTGCGCGGCAATCCGGCGAGTGGCGAGTTCCGAGTGCCGCGTCCCGGGGGGCACCTCCGCCAGGACGACGGAGTCATCGCGCGGAATGAATGGCTTGCCAGCGGCGGTACTGACCCAGAAAGCCAGTACCGCCACACACAGTCCAACTCGATTGCTCACTCGACGGCCATCGGGTCGGATGTTTCGTCTGACCCCGTGATCGACCCGCCGCTGCCACCATTGACCTCTTTCGGGTCATCAGTCTCAGATTGAGACTGCGTCAGCGCGTAGACATCGTGAACGCTGAGCATCACGCTAGCAGGCGGTGGCGGTGGCGGGGCCGAGCCCGGCGGAGGTGTCACCGGCGTAGCATGACCGCCTCCTCCACACCCGCACAACCCAATGCACAGGGCACCAATGCAAATGACATGACTGATTTTCATACAGCCTCCCAATCAATCAGCCGTGCTGGACGGAGATCCGGCCAACGGCGTATTGAGGTATGGGAAAGCCGGCATGTAGTCGCTCGGATTCGGTAACGCGCCGTCGGTGTAGTGCAGCGCCCGTGATGTATCCGAAGCCGTATCCGGATCACCCGTGCCAGTAGGCAGTAACACTCCCATGGCCACACGCAACTCGATGTCGACTACATCGTCAATCGGCCGACGACCGTTGGGGAACCCCGAATTATCGCCCGCCAGCACGCCCAGATCCTTCTGGCCCGCAACCGGCGTCACGGCCGTCGAAGTATTCAGCCGCAACTCCTCAGCCGCCTTGACGTTAGCCGGCTGATTCAACCCGGACACGCCCGTCAGAAACGCAGCCACCAGATCCGTACGCGGATACACATTCGGTGCAACCACCCCCGCGGACCCAAACAATGTCTGCAGCAGGACAGGCAACGACGGATTCGTTACATAGTCGGCAAACTGCGCATCGTCCTTCGGCCGGGACGCATTGAACCGATCCTTGTCGGGCAGTCCAATCACCAACTCATTGACCAAGGGAGCACCCAGTCTCGACACCTGCACCCATGCACCGCCACGCAGATCCGGGCCTGTTGGCTTGGTGACGGCGCCCACGCTGGCGACACTCTTGTCACTCTGCGGAACGGGATTCTGTATCGCGGCCTGCCGGATACTGGAAGTTGTCCAACCGCCGATGACGGCCTCGCTACCCGCCGTGAGACATGCAGTTGGAACTTCGAGCTCGAGTGAGGTGACATTCGAGTCGGCGAGCGTATTGGGCGCAAGTGCCCGGCCGCCGCCGCCCACGCCACCTGGCGCAAGCTCCTCTGCCGGATATTTGATGTTCACCAGATCGAACGTCTCACCGAGATTGACCACAAAGGGATCTTTGCGCTGTCCCACGAACACCTTACCCGGTGTGTTGCAACCTGGGATGGTGATTGTGTGAATGAAGCTCGCGGCATAGGTTGCGTAGTCAGGAATCGACTTGGCGCCAATGTTGTCCAATGGCTTGGTAAACGTCGTCGAGCCACTGCTGACATCGGTCACCTGGGCAGCCGTGCCATGGCGGCGATCGCCTTTGACGACTGTCAGGGTATAAGTCTCCGCGACGTTCTGCTTGCTGCTGTCCGCCGCACTGACCGGACCAATGTTGGTGAGCGGCACGGGAATGGACTTTCCGCCCGCCATCACGGCAAGACCCTGCGTGGTCTTGGTGAAGCGAAACTGAAATGTCAGGTCTTCAGCGCCGTCACCGTTGTTGTCGACATGGATCTCATACAGCGCCTGGGGATCGAGCGTGAAGTAGTTCGGGCCGCCGTATGGCTCCTGCAAAGGCAGGTAGTTGGCAATGAGGGTGACGAAGCCCGCTCGCCCGGCCTCGTAGCTGTTGAACATGTAGAAATCGCTCGCGTCCACCTTGGGCAGGTTGGTTATGAACGGAGCTTCCCTGTGGCTGGATGCGAGCGCAACGCCCGCAAGGGTCATTGATACTGCCGCCGCCACGGCGCGCAGCCTGAAACGATCGTTCATCGGTCACCTTCCCTTCGAGTTGAGGACATGAGCGTCCTCAAACCCCTACGTCACGGGAAGGCGACCGGATGCAGCCGCCGTCGAAATTCTTTGGGGGAGCGCTAGTCGGCCAGGGAGAACAGCAACAATGACCTGGCCGTTACACCATAAACGTCGCCGGCCTTGAAAGCCGGAGTCTCCTCTTCATGGGGAACATTGGTATCAATCAGGCGCGTCCAGATGTTGCCACCCGGGGCGGTGGGCAGTGTGAATTCGACCAGGTCGAAGTGCCCGTTGAGAATGAGCAGCATCGTTGCCTCGGTGCCTCGCTGCCGCACGCCGGTGGGCTGCGCGCGTCCGTCCATGATCATTCCAAAGCACCGCATTCCCTCATCGGACCAGTTGTCCGCCTGCATTTCCGATCCGGATGCATTGATCCAGGTCAAATCCTTGACGTCCAACTCCTCACTGTAGTCCCCGGTGAAGAACCGGTTCCGGCGCAGGATCGGATACTTGTGCCGCATCCAGGTCAACTTCTGCACAAATTTGATGAGTGGCCCATGCTGATCCTTCAGCTTCCAATCGACCCAGCTGATATCGCTGTCCTGACAATAGGCATTGTTGTTGCCCTTCTGGGTCCGGCAGAACTCATCGCCCGCGAGCAGCATCGGCGTGCCCTGCGAGAGCAGCAGGGTGCCGAGCATGTTACGCATCTGGCGAATGCGCAGCTCCTTGATCTCCTCGTTGTCGGTAGGGCCTTCGGCGCCGCAGTTCCATGAACGGTTATCGTTACTGCCGTCCATGTTGTTCTCACCATTGGCCTCGTTGTGCTTCTCGTTGTAGGAAACGAGATCATTCATGGTGAAGCCGTCATGGGCGGTCACAAAGTTGACACACGCCCATGGCCGCCGTCCCTGATGGTTGAATACATCGCCTGAGGCACACAGCCGCGGTGCGATATCCCGCGCCGACGCCTCGGTCCTCCAGAAATCGCGCACGGTGTCGCGGAAACGGTCATTCCATTCAGACCAGCCTGGTGGGAACCCACCAACCTGATAGCCACCCGGACCGATGTCCCAGGGCTCGGCAATCAGCTTGACTGTGCTCAAGACCGGATCCTGGTTGACGGCTCGCAGAAAGCCGCTGTGCACATCGAAGCCGTCCGGCTCACGCGCCAGGATGGTGCCGAGATCAAATCTGAAACCATCTACGTGCGTCTCATTGACCCAATAGCGCAGGCTGTCCATCACGAGTTGGATGACACGCGCGTTGGACAGGTTGAATGTATTTCCCGTCCCGGTGTCATTGATGTAATAACGCTCCTTGTCAGGTATCAAACGATAATAGGACGCGTTGTCGATACCCTTGAAGGACAGGGTCGGTCCGCGCTCATTACCTTCCGCCGTGTGGTTGTAGACCACATCCAGAACGACCTCGAGACCGGCGTCATGGAAGCGCGCCACCATCTCCTTGAACTCGCGCAGAGAGTGTTCGGGCTGGGAGGCGTAACGGGGGTCCGGCGCGAAAAATCCAATACTGTTGTAACCCCAGTAGTTGGTCAGTCCCTTTTCCAACAGGTTGCTGTCATTGATGAAGGTGTGGATCGGCAGCAGCTCGACCGTTGTGACACCGAGTGACTTGATGTAGTGAATCACTTCCCGGGTGAAGCCGGCATATGTGCCGCGCTGATGCTCGGGCACATGCGGGTGCAGCTTCGTGAATCCCCGGACGTGCGTCTCGTAGATGATCGTGCCGTCCCAGGAGGTCACACCGACCCGCGGCTGGCCCTTCCAATCGAAGTTGGGATCCACCACCACGCACTTGGGCACGAAGGGGGCGCTGTCACGGTCGTCGAAGCTCAGGTCTTCATCCTTGGCGCCGATCGTGTAACCGAAGACTGCGTGATCCCACTTCAGCTCGCCGATGTGACCGCGGGCATAAGGATCGAGGAGGAGCTTGTTCGGATTGAAACGGTGCCCTGCGTCAGGCTCGTAGGGACCATGCACCCGCAACCCATAAACGGAGCCGGGGTGCACATCCTTGATGTAGCCGTGCCAGATCTGATCGGTGTACTCGGGCAACTCGAGCCGCTCGAGCTCCTTCTGGCCCTGAGAGTCGAACAGGCAGACTTCCACCTTGGTGGCATTCGCTGAAAACAGGGTGAAATTCGTTCCCTTGCCGTCCCAGATCGCGCCGTGCGCGTGGGGGCTTCCCTCCCGGATTCGACTCATGGAGCAGCTCGCTTTGGAAAGTGACTATAAAGACAGGACGTTGGTGAACGATCCGCCTGCGGTCGAGTTCCGTCAACGTTCAGGTTGCGCAAAACAAAACAGCGCGACCGTTTCCGATCGCGCCGTCATTGTTGATCTTACGAGGTTGGCTACCGGCTAGGTCCAATCATCTCCACCGCCACCGCCGCCACCGATGTCGCCGCCTGAGCCACCGTCATCCCAACTGCTGGCATCGTTGAGACCGAAGTCATTTCCGCCCATGTCGGCGTTCGGGTTGGAGGGATACTCGTTGCCACTCGGGGCAGGCACCGGGTTGCCATCGCGATCGAGGAAGTGACGCGCGAGCTCTTCACCTGCAACCACGCCCGCACCCACCGCCAACCCGCTGGCGAGGCCGCCTGCAATACCGGATCCCATACCGGGGCCACCGTAACCGGGGCCGTATCCAGGGCCAGGGCCGTAGCCCGGAGGGGCACCACCTGCGACAACAGGGCCGCCACCATACTGTTGGTAGACCGCTGCCGCGTTACGTCGGCGCATAACCGCCCACAACACTGCGATCACCGCCACTATGATCAAAATCATGCCCCAGGGCGCGGCGTGAACCGCGGAGTTGCGGTGCTCGACGTATCCGCCGGGCCGTCCTTGTCCCTGAGCCAGCTCACGTTGCAGCTCCTGCACCGACCGCTGGTTCTCAAACGGAAGTCCCGGCGCGATGGTCTCGGCCGTCGCCAACTCCTGGCGAGCGGCGCCGAAATTACCTTCCCGCGCGTAGACCTCGGCGGCCACGAAATGCACCTTGCCACTCGTGGGGTGCTCCTTGAGCGCCTGCTTGATCATCTGATCGGCCTGCGTCAACTGACCCGCCTTCAGGGCATCGTAGACCTGTGCGGGAGTCGGACTCGATTGGGCCAATACCGGGCCCGCGCAGGCCAGCGCAAGCGCCAATACCAGTGAAGTCCTGAAATTCTTGACCATAAAAGCCTCTCGCCGGGAATCGGCATTCGCCTTTGGATATGCGGTCGGCGGCACGATACCTCAAGACGCCGCTCACTATCTTTACGCCAGATTAGGCAGGAAGTTCCCCGCTGGGTTCCGCTGTACCCGTGGCGGTACAGCACAGTGCAGGAATCAATGGCTTACGAGCGACCAGAGGGCAGATAGCGGCCCGTTCGGCTCGTCGAATTTTCAGCGATTTCCTCGGGCGTACCCCGTGCCACGATCTGCCCGCCCCGATCTCCGGCCCCCGGCCCCATGTCGATGACCCAGTCACTGGCCGCAACCACCCTCATGTCGTGCTCAACCACGACCACCGTGTTGCCGGCGTCGACCAGCGAATTCAGTTGCATCATCAGCTTGTCAACATCGGCTGCATGCAGGCCCGTCGTCGGCTCGTCCAGGACGTAGAGAGTGTCGCCACGTTGTGAACGCTGCAGCTCCGTCGCCAACTTGATGCGCTGCGCCTCACCACCTGACAGCTCCGTGGCCGGCTGGCCGAGGCGCAGATAACCCAACCCGATATCCTGCAACAACCGCAGTGAACGCAACACCGGCGGGTCATTGAGGAAAAACTCCCGGGCCTCGCGCACGGTCATACCGAGAACCTCGGCGATATTCCTGCCGTTGTAGGTGACCTTCAGCGTGTCATCGTTGTACCGGGCGCCATGACAGGTTGGGCAGGGGGCGTAAACGCTCGGCATGAACAGCAGCTCGACGCTGACAAAGCCTTCGCCTTCACACGTTTCGCAGCGCCCTTTCGGCATGTTGAAAGAAAAACGGCCTGCATCGAACCGGCGGGATTTCGCGGCCGGCGTCGCCGCGAACAAACGGCGCACGTGGTCGAACAAGCCCGTGTAGGTTGCGAGGTTGGATCGGGGTGTTCGGCCGATGGGCTTCTGATCGACATTGACCATGCGCTCGATGAACTTCATGCCACTGCTGATGTGGCCGGAAGTCATTCCGGGAACCGCCGCTTCGAGATCGACGCCCTCTTCCGAGCTTTCCTGGGTCTCGGGCGGCTCGTGCCCCAGTTCGGCGGCGACCAGCTCAACCAGTGCCTGGCTCACGAGCGAGGACTTTCCTGAGCCCGATACCCCCGTAATGGAGCTGAACAGGCCAATTGGAAATTCAACACTCAATTTGTGCAGATTGTTGAGCGTCACGTCCTCGAGCTTCAGCCACTCGGACGGTTTGCGACGCGCCCGCGTCGGTAGATCGCGCCTGCCGAAAAGATATTGAGCCGTTTTAGACTCCGACACCTTACGCAGTCCATCGGGCGCTCCGCTGTAGAGCACGCGACCGCCGAGCTCGCCCGCATCCGGACCGACATCAACGATCCAGTCGGCGCGGCGCATCACTTCCAGATCGTGCTCAACCACGAAAACCGTGTTGCCCGCCTGCTTCAGTTGACCCAGCGCGCCCAGCAAGGCTTCACCGTCAGCCGGGTGCAGCCCGGCCGAAGGCTCATCGAGCACATACACCACGCCAAACAGGTTGGAGCGGATTTGAGTTGCGAGACGCAACCTTTGCAGCTCACCCGGTGACAGGGTCGGCGTACTGCGATCCAGCGAAAGATAAGCCAGGCCGAGCTCCGTCAAAGTGGCTAACCGGTCGAGTATCGTGCTGGCAATCCGCTGGGCAGCGATGCGTTTCTCTTCGCTGAGCTTTGCGCCGCCCTTGGCCAGTTTGCCCGCGGCCGCTCCTTGCATCGCTTCAGCGAGACGCTCCAGCGTCATCTGCGAAATCTCACTGATGTCGTAGCCTTCGAATTTCACGGTCAGCGGGGCGGGCCGCAATCGCTTGCCGTGACATTCAGGACACGCACTTGCAATCATGTAGCGCGCGACACGCTTCTTCATGAGCGCGCTGTGTGTTGTAGCAAATGTATGGAGCACATACTTGCGAGCACCCGTGAAGGTACCCATGTAGCTCGGCTCCATCTTGCGCTTCAGCGCCCTACGGGTTTCGGCCGGAGTAAATCCAGCGTACACCGGAACAGTTGGCTGCTCTTCGGTGAAGAGAATCCAGTCACGATCCTTTTTCGGAAGATCGCGCCACGGTGTATCAACGTCGTAACCCAGCGTTACGAGGATGTCCCGCAGGTTCTGACCGTGCCATGCGGGAGGCCAGGCCGCTATCGCGCGGTCACGAATCGTTTTTGTATCATCGGGCACCAGGGTCTTCTCGGTGACCTCATACACGCGCCCGATTCCGTGACAGCGCGGACAGGCGCCCTGCGGGGTGTTGGGGGAGAAATCCTCCGCATACAACATCTTCTGGCCAGGGGGATAAACGCCGGCTCGTGAATACAACATCCGCAGCAGATTGGAAATGGTCGTAACACTTCCAACGGAAGAGCGCGTGCTGGATCCGCCGCGGTGCTGCTGGAGCGCGACCGCAGGTGGCAGACCGTCGATCGAGTCGACAGCCGGCACGCCCACCTGGTCAATCAGTCGGCGCGCGTACGGCGCCACCGATTCAAAATAGCGCCGCTGTGCTTCCGCATACACGGTACCGAAGGCCAGCGAGGACTTTCCGGAGCCTGACACACCGCTGAATACGACCAGCGAATCCCGCGGGATGTCGACATTGATGTTCTTTAGATTGTGCTCACGGGCACCGCGCACTTGCACGAACCCGGCCGTCGAATGATCTTTCATGTGCCTCTATAATCTACAACGCCAGCCATGACTTTCCTCATTCTTTTTATAGCCGCGGTCTGGGCGGGCGCACAGAATGCGCTTGCCGGCGGCGGGTCTTTTATTACGTTGCCGCTGCTGATTCTGAGCGGCATGAATCCGCGCGCGGCGAATATCACTTCGACCATCGCGCTGTTTCCCGGTCAGGTTGCATCGGGATGGACAGGGCGAAGCCTCGCGGGTGGCGCGGCGGGACTGTCACTGCGAGCGCTCGTCATCATCAGCTTTGTCGGCGGTGCGCTGGGCGCAGGCCTCCTGCTGGTGACCTCGCCGTCCTTCTTCGCGCGCCTGTTGCCGTGGCTGATTCTATTCGCAACCCTCCTGTTTGCCTGGGGGAGCTTTGGCCCGCGCCGCGCCAATGCGACACACCTCGGCACCGCGGGAGTGACCGCGGCGCAGTTCTGCATTTCCGTCTACGGCGGCTACTTCGGCGGTGGTATCGGTTTTCTCATGCTCGCTGCCCTGACGGCCAGCGGGGTCACGCTGCGCGTTGCCGGCGCCACCAAGAACGTCCTGGCCGCTGTAATGAATGCTTCAGCCGTTGCGATCTTTGTTTTTTCACCCGAAGTCAATTGGTCGACAGCCGCCGTCTACGCGGTCGGGGCAATTGTGGGAGGTATCATCGGCGGCCACATGGTTCGTAAGGTCAATGAGCGGGTGTTGCGGTTTCTCGTGGTTCTGATCGGTCTGGCGCTGACGGTGGGTTTGTTCGTTCGCGGTAGTTGATCCTCCCCCGATACACACTTGCGACCTCTGCCCTCGGGGACACATCTTTCGCTGTCGCCGCCACCATGCACTGGGTAGTATCTGCCTCAACCCCGGACCCCGGAAAAATACACCCATGTCGCTTTTGTTCTCGCCGACCCAGTTTGGTCCGCTGAAGCTGCAGAATCGGATCGCGATGTCGCCGATGACACGCAGCCGCGCAATTAACAATGTTCCCAACGAGTTGATGGCGCAATACTACGGCCAGCGGGCCTCTGTCGGGCTCATCATCACCGAGGGAACATCACCCTCCGCCGATGGATTGGGTTATGCCCGCATTCCGGGGCTGTATTCCCAGGAGCAGGTCGCCGGTTGGCGCCTGGTCACTGATGCGGTACATGCCAGAGGCGGCAGGATCGTTCCGCAGCTCATGCACTGCGGCCGCATTTCTCATCCACTGAATATTCCCAAGGGGGGATCGCGTGTACTTGCGCCTTCCGCCGTGGCGGCCAAGGGTGAGATGTGGACCGACAGCGAAGGGATGAAGCCGCTGCCCGTCCCGGAGGCCATGACCGAAGCCGACATCAAACAGACCATCGAAGACTATGTAACGGCCTCCAGGAATGGTATCGCGGCCGGTTTTGACGGGATCGAGCTGCACGCCGCGAACGGCTATCTGCTCGAGCAGTTCCTGCGTCCCAACTCCAACATCCGTACGGATGCCTATGGCGGCTCGACTGAAAAGCGGGCCCGCTTCCTCCTGGAAGTGGCCGACGCTGTCATCCGCGCCATCGGGAAGGAGAAGGTGGGCATCCGCATTTCCCCGTTCGGCACGTTCAATGACATGCCTCTCTATCCGGAAATGGAAGCTGACTACGCCTATCTCGCGAGTCAGTTGAATGAACGTGGCCTGCTCTACATACACGTCGTCGATCACTCCTCCACCGGCGCGCCGAAGGTGTCCGATTCAATCAAGGCGACCATCCGCAGGGCGAGTAACTGCCATGTCATTCTGTCCGGCGGTTACGACCCGGTGCGGGCCGAGGCCGACCTGGTAGCCAACAGGGCGGACCTGATTGCCGTTGGCAAGGGTGTATTGGCCAATCCGGATCTGGTGAGGCGCTGGCAGACCGGCGCCGCCCTCAACATGCCGGATCCCGCTACCTTCTATACCCCTGGCGAAAAGGGTTATACGGATTACCCAGCGTTGGGCTGAGTTCGGCTATAGTCCCGGGATGACAATCACGAGACGTGCCATCCTGGGAGCGGCGGCTTCTACAGCCGCCGTTGCAACAACTGTCAGTTTTGCGCAGACCAAGCCACCCCCGCAGCGTCCCCGGCCCATAGCCCTGAAATCGATGGCCGGGAATGCGCAACCCATCACCGCACAGGAGCGGCAGGCGCGCCTCGCGAAGGTGCAGGGGTTGATGCAGGAGAAGAAGATCGCTGCCCTCCTGGTGGAGGCAGGCACCACTTTGGAATACTTCACAGGAATTCACTGGTGGACCAGCGAGCGGGTCACCGCGGCCATTATTCCGGCCAAGGGCCAGGTCATCGTAGTCACGCCGTTCTTCGAGTCGCCCTCCATCCACGAGATGCTGCAGATTCCGGGGGAAATCCGGCCGTGGCAGGAGGATGAGAGTCCGTTTGAGCTGATTGCGAAGTCGGTCGGCGGGTTGGGAGACGGTGCACTGGCGGTCGATTCCAACGTTCGTTTCTTTGTCACTGACGCCGTGAACAAGGCTGCCGGCGGCAAAAGGTCGACGGTCCCGGGCGGCGAGTTGGTTCGCGCCTGCCGAATGGTCAAGTCGCCTGCCGAGCTGGCACTCATGCAGACTGCCAACGACATCACGCTGGCAGCCATCCGATACGTGCACGCGAACGTACAGGCGGGTATGGTCACGGCCGATGTCGTCAAGCTGACGGGCGAAGCCACAGTTGCTCTGGGTGGCGGGTATGACTTCTCACTCGCCCTTCTCAATGAGGCCAGCGCCTTTCCACACGGCTCCAAGGTTGTGCAAACCGTCCGCGAAGGATCGGTCATATTGATCGATGCCGGTTGCACACTCCACGGCTATCAGTCCGATATCTCCAGGACCTGGGTGTTTGGTCAACCCACTGCGCGGCAACGCGAGGTGTGGAGTATGGTGAAGCGCGGGCAGGAGATTGCGTTGGAGACGGCCAGGATCGGGGTGCCCGTAGGCAACATCGACAAAGCTGTGCGTGCTTTTTACGAGAGCAAGGGTTGGAGCAAGAATTACGCGCTGCCGGGCCTGCCCCATCGAACGGGCCATGGCATCGGAATGGATGGGCACGAGCACCCGTTCCTGGTACGCAGTGACACGACCGCGCTGGCTGCCGGCATGTGTTTCTCCGATGAGCCCGGACTCTATATTCCCGGTGAATTCGGCATCCGGCTGGAGGATTGCTGGCACATGACGGAGCAGGGTCCGAAGCTGTTCACTGAGTTGGCGAAGTCGCTCGATCAGCCCGTCTGAAGCTTTATCAGCTCGACACGGCTCGCGCGCCGGCAAGGTCCAACGTGCCGTGCAGCACTTTCTGAATGGCACATTGGCGCAGTGACAGCATTCCGCCATTCACTGCTGCGGCAAACAACTCCGGCACCGGACTGTGCGTGCGGACCAGGTGCTTGACCTCCGGCGTGCCGGAGAGTAACTCATACACCACGGCGCGCCCCTTGTAACCATCCTTACAGGCGTCGCAACCCACAGGTTCGCGCACAACAATCTTCCCGCTGGAGCCGAACTCCGCGCGCCAGTCGGCAAGTGTCTGCGCGGGATCGAGCTGGGTGCCGGCGCAATACTCGCCTGCCAGGTCCAACACTTCGACATCCGACAGAACGCGGGATTTCCTGCAGGCGGTGCACAGCTTGCGCGCCAGACGCTGCGACAGAATCCCGATCAGCGCATCGGCGAAATTGAACGGATCCATGCCCATATCCAACAACCGGACGACACTTTCCGCGGCGCTGTTGGTGTGCAAGGTGGAAAACACGAGGTGACCCGTCAAGGACGCCTCGACGGCAATCTTGCTAGTTTCGGCGTCACGCATCTCACCGACCATGATGACATCGGGGTCGGCGCGCAGAAATGCGCGCATGGCGCCCGCGAAGGTCCAGTCGATCTTGGGTTGTACCTGCACCTGGCGCAGGCCCGGCTGCGTGATTTCAACGGGGTCCTCGGCGGTCCAGATCTTGATGTCGGGCGTATTGATCTGTCGCAGGACTGAATGCAAGGTCGTGGTTTTTCCCGAGCCCGTTGGCCCGCACACGAGAATCAACCCATAACTGCGCGAGATCATTTTCTTCAGGCGGTCGAGATCGGCGTCCGTGAATCCCACATTCTCCAGAGGGATCGCTGTCGCATTGGCGAGGATGCGCAGTACGACATCCTCCAGCATGTTGGATGTAGGAATGACGGCGACCCGCAGCTCGATGTCGAGGGGCCCGTGCCTGGAGAAATCGATCTTGCCATCCTGTGGCTTGCGGCGCTCCGAGATGTCGAGGTCGGCCATGACCTTGATGCGCGACACGAGCGCATTGCTGTAGGTCGGCGGCAGATCCAGGTAATCCTCGAGGTCGCCGTCCTTACGGAAGCGGACCTTGGTCTCCATCCTGCCGGTGTTGCTCTCGATATGGATATCGGAAGCGCCTTGCGCATGGGCCTCGATGATGATCTTGTTGACCAACTTGACGAGCGTGTTCTCCGACACACGTGAGTCGACAATCGACTCCTTCGCGGGCCGGGTCGACTGCGCCTCTCTCTCGAGTTGAAACGCGAGATCGCTGATTTTGGTCTGGGCGTTGGCGGCAGCGCGCGAGTCCGTTTGTGTGTGGCCATTGCGCGGCGTGTTGCCATTGCGCGCATCCAGCGCCTTGAGATCCAGATTCGCATATTCCTTTGCAATGCGTGCTTTCAGATCCTGGGGATTGGCGATGACCGGGGAAATGTTCCGGCCGGCGAGGCAGCGCAGCTCCTGCTCGATATCCATCACGAACGGATCTTCAACGGCCACCACCAGCGTGTCCGCCGAGCGCAGCAGCGGCAAAACCTGGTGCCGGATGGCCACTTCCATGGGAATGGTTTCGAGCGCGCCCGGCCCGATCTTGAATTCCTTCACATTGACATAGGGAATACCGAGCTTGTCCGACAGGGCGAACTGAATGACCCGCAGTGACACCGCGCCCATCTCGATGAGAATCTCACCCACCCGGCGGCCACGTTTCGTGGCTTGAATCGACAACGCCTCGGCGAGCTGCTCCTTGGTAATCAGGTCAGCTTCCACGAGCAGGTCCCCCAGGCGCACCGAGGGCCGCTTTTCCTGCGCGCGCAACGCAACCAACAGATCCCGTGGCGAGATGATGGCGCGGTCAGTCAGATACTTGCCGATCTTCTCCTGGCGCATCTGCGCCTGTTTGTTCAGGGCCTGCGTCAGTGAATCCGCACTGACATCGTTATTGCCCAGCAGGACGTCACCCAGTTGAGGACCGATCTGCAGATCTTTGATCTGCATGGCGGGAATGAAACAGTGCACGGCCGTGACGGGCTCGTTATCCGCGACGCCTTCGCCAGGCGGGTCCACCAGGAACAGAAACAGGCCGCTGGAGTCCTTTACAAAGCCCAGGGTCCGGCCGCTCATGCGGCTGCCATCGGCCAGGGTGATTTCATACTGCTTGCGATTGTCAGCGGTCGGGTCGGTGACGCCGACACCCTTCAGTGCCTCGATGTCGGGAACGTACGCGACGGGACACTGCAGACGGATCGATCGGATATGGGTATACGGGACGTCTTTGACCCGCTCACCTTCCCGCGGCCGCAGGGCGAGCACTTCCGCGCCCGGCTGGAATTCGACCAGCTCCTGGCGGACGATGCGGCCATCAGTGAGCTCGACCGTACACTCGCGGCCGCTGTCCGGCGGCTGCAGATCAGTAGGTTTGAAAAAGGGCAGCGCGGGCCACTGTACGGATCTAGACATCGTGCAGGCAGTGTCGCCGTCGTATCACGGCGAAACTGCGCACTCGTACACAATCGCGGCGTCATGCGCTGCGGTGTCTGGGCGCGCTATATACTGCAACGCAGTACGGGAGGTATCAATGATGCAACGGCTCTTACCCTTGATCATCGCGCTCGCGGTGACTTTTGATGCAACGGCCGCCACTGAATCGGTGGCTCTACCGGGTGAGCGTGCTTTCCCCGAGAGTATCTCTTCGAGCAAGGACGGCACTCTGTATGTGAGCAACCTGGCCAATGGCGGAATCACGCGTATCGAGCCGCATTCGTCTGAAGCGAAGGTGTGGATCGAGCCTGGGACCTTCGGCACCCACTCAACCTTCGGAGTCCTGGTTGACGAAAAAGCGGGTGTCTTGTGGGTGTGCTCAAATGATCTGTCCGCGCGGGGAATGGCTGTAGGCACCCCGGATGGAGTGAGTGCGCTGTTCGCCTTCGACCTGAAAACCGGCGTTGGCAAGCTCAGCGTACCGTTTCCGAGCAAGCCCTCAACGTGCAATGACATCGCAATCGGCCCCGATGGAGCCGCCTATGTCACCAACACTGCAGCGCCTCAGGTACTGAGGCTGGCAAAGGGCGCAAAGGAGCTGGAAGTCTGGTTCACCGAGCCGTCGCTGCAACCGGAAAAAGGCGGTGGCCTGGATGGGCTGGCCTTTGGACCCGATGGCAATCTCTATGTCAACACCGTAGGCCCGGGCGAGCTGTACCGGATCGATGTCAAACGAGGCAAAGCCACCAAACTGACCAGGCTGACGCCGTCCCGCCCGCTCTTCCACACTGACGGCATGCGCCGCTATGGAAAAGACTTCCTCCTCATTGAGGGACAGGGGCGCCTGGACCTCATGACTGTTCACGGTGACTCGGCGAGCGTGGAGACTTTGAAGGATGGCTATACAACGCCAACGGGAGTCACCTCGGTCGGACGCACCGCGTGGCTGAGCGAAGGCCAATTGTCTCTACTGTCCGATCCGAACAAGAAACCCAACCTGCCCTTCCGCGTTTATGCAGTACCGCTGCCGGAGCCCCGTTGATGAATCACTACATGAAACGTTTATTTGTCCTCAGTTTGAGCAGCCTGGCGGCCAGCACGGCCACAGTCCCGGCCCCGGCTGCCGAAGCGCCGCCGCCGATGATGATGTCCGCCGCATCCTGTCCTGGCAACAACGCCGGGCTCGTGTTGTCGCAGGGCTTCTGCGCCACGATATTCGCTGACAACATCGGGCACGCCCGGCACCTCGTTGTCGCACCGAACGGTGTTGTGTATGTCAACACCTGGAGTGGACGGTACTACAAGGACGACACGCCGCCCGCCGGCGGTTTTCTGGTTGCGTTACGGGACACGAAAGGTGCTGGCAAGGCCGATGTAATCGAGCGCTTTGGTGACAGCGCCGCTCAGGGTTCCGCGGGCGGTACCGGCATTCAGTTGTACAACGGCTCGATTTACGCGGAAGTCAACGACAAGATCGTTAAATTCCCGGCCGTCGCCAGCGGCAGTATCGTACCGAAGGGGAAGCCGGAAGTGGTTGTGTCGGATATGCCGCTGACGGGCGATCACCCGATGCATCCGTTCATCATCGATTCGAAAGGCAACCTGTTCGTGGATCTGGGCTCCGCCACGAACGCCTGCGAAGTCGAGAATCGTCAGCCGAAGTCACCTGGCCATAAACCGTGCACGGAGAAGGAGACCCGTGCGGGCACCTGGAAGTATGACGCGAGCAAGACCAACCAGAAGTTCTCGCCCAAAGAGCGTTATGCCACTGGCATCCGCAACGGCGAGGGATTTGCGATTGACTCCGAGAGCCGCCTGTTCGTAACCCAACACGGGCGCGATCAGCTTTCCGAGAACTGGACGGCTCTTTACAAGCCGAACCAGGGACCGGAGCTGCCCTCCGAAGAGGTGATGGAGCTGAAGAGCGGCGCCGACTATGGCTGGCCCGAGTGCTACTTCGATGGGATGCAGAAGAAGTTGGTGCTTGCGCCGGAGTATGGCGGCGACGGTGGCAAGAAAGTGGGCCTGTGCGCGGACCGCACCCCACCGGCCGCATTCTTCCCCGCCCACTGGGCTCCGAATGACCTGCTGTTTGTAACCAACACCAGGTTCCCGGCTGCTTACCGCAAAGGCGCGTTCATCGCCTTCCACGGCTCCTGGAATCGCGCGCCAGCCCCGCAAGCTGGCTACAACGTGGTCTTCCAGCCGATGACTGATGGCAAGGCCTCAGGCAACTATGTTGTGTTTGCTGATGGATTCGCGGGCGCTGTGAAGGAACCGGGCCGCGCCGCGTTCCGTCCGTCGGGGCTTGCTTCGGGACCGGACGGCTCTCTGTACATTTCTGACGACGTCCATGGACGCATCTGGCGGGTTACCTACCGTGGTGTTGCAGACGCTGCGAAAGTGACTCCAGCGCCGGCACCAAAGCCAGCTACGACCGGTTCTGCGTCAGAGCCTCCTCCTGAAGGTGTGCATCCTGATGCAGGCCGTCAGACTGCTGCACTGACGCCGCCTCCCGGCGCAACCAAGGATCAGGTTGCACTGGGCGATCGGATATTCCACGGTGAAGCTGCTAACGGCACATGCGGCGGATGCCATGGGTCTGATGGACGTGGCAGCCCGGTGGGCCCCGACCTCGTTGAGGGCAAGTGGCTCTGGAGTGACGGTAGCTTCGATGGCATCTCAAAGATAATCGCTTCGGGTGTTGCCAAGCCAAAGACTGTTGGCGGTGCAATGCCTCCGAATGGCGGCACGTCGCTGAAGCCTGACGAGTTGAAGGCGGTCGCGGCGTATGTTTACGCGATCAGCCGGAAGAAGACGGCGCAGTAGAAACGCAAGTGGGGCCCCCAACGCAAGCGGGGCCCCCGCCCCCGACGGAGGGGCTCTAGACATTTTTTTGCAAGGCCGTGGATAAATATGGCTTCACCCTCATTAATCAGTGAGGCACTGACTTGGTGAGGGTGAATCCATGGCTGCAGTGGGTGATGCAAGGGCCCGGAGAGCCGCCGTTCGCGAGGGCGCAGCGACGAAGCGTGACGCTAACGCGGTCACGCGGGCTGACATTATTCGGCACGGCGAGACTCCCGCACGGGTTGATCCAGCCGTGGTTGATCCAGCCGTGGTTGATCCAGCGCTCGTTGGTTCAACGCTGGCTGATCCAGCGTTGCCAGATCCGGCGTTGGCTGATCCGGCGTTCCGCGCGGATGTTCTTGCGGGCCTTTCCGGCCGGCCACGCGCCATCCCCGCTCGTTGGTTCTACGACAGGCGCGGTTCCGAGCTCTTCGAAGACATCACCCGCTTACCCGAGTACTACCTCACTCGCACCGAGCGCTCTATTTTGTCCGCTCACGCGGCAGATATCGCCTCCCTGACGGGCCCTGGCCGTGCGGTTGTGGAGTTCGGGTCCGGTTCGTCTGCCAAGACACCGCTCGTTCTTGCCGCGGTCGCTCCTTCGGCCTACGTACCAATCGACATCTCCGGTGAATTTCTGCGGGACTCTGTTGCAGAACTCGAGCGGCAGTTTCCGAAATTGCCCATCCATCCGATCGAAGGCGACTTCATGCACCGGTTGGTTCTGCCCGCGGCGCTGGCGAACCGGCCGCGCCTCGGTTTTTTCCCGGGCTCCACCATTGGCAACATGAACGCGCCTGCCGCCGTAGATCTGCTGCGCGCCATGTGGGAAACCCTGGGCGAAGGCTCGAAGCTGCTGATCGGCATCGACCGGATCAAACCGGTCAGTGTTTTGATTCCGGCATATGACGATGCGCAGGGCGTGACAGCGGAATTCAACTTGAATCTGTTGCATCGGATCAACCGCGAGCTCGGCGGAACGATTCCGGTTTCCGCCTTCCGCCACGTGGCGCGTTGGAATGACACCGAGGCGCGCATCGAGATGCATCTCGAAGCAACTCGCGATGTGTCATTCAGTGTTGATGGACGTCCCTTCGCGATATCGAAGGGCAAGACGATTCACACTGAGAACAGTTACAAGTATGGACCGCGCGACGCCCGGTTACTTTTGCGGTCGGCCGGTTGGACGCCGATCGGGGAGTGGACGGATCGGGAGGGACTGTTTGGGTTGATTCTGGCGGAAGCTCGGGCGGTTCCCGCGGCGCCATAGACGCCGCCGCGGCATATACTCGCGGTTCGGGGCCGAACCGCCGGCCAAGGCGGGGGTCACACCGACGCCGGACCGCATCGGCGCCAGGACCTCCGGGGCCGGGGCGGCACCAACATCGGACGGCCCGGGACGCCGGTGGTGTCAACTACCCGGCTTTATCAGCCTGACCTTCCGGTGCGCCCCTGCCAAGGACATCCGGCAACGCCTGGCCTTTTTCCGTGAATGACAGCGACACGGAGTTGAGGCAGTGCCTCTCACCGGTGGGCTTGGGTCCATCCGGAAAAACGTGTCCCAGGTGGCTCCCACATCGCGCACAAACTTCCTCCACGCGCACCATTCCATAACTCGTATCGCGCAATCGTTTGATGTGCGACTCATCGTACGGCTGGAAGAAGCTGGGCCAACCCGTACCGGAGTCAAATTTCGCGCTGGAGCGGAACAACGGCAGGCCGCAGAACCTGCACGTATAAATACCGTCCTTCTTGTTGTCGAGGAAGACACCGCAGAACGCCGCTTCCGTACCGTGCTGTAGCAGTACGTGGCGCTCCTGGTCGGTGAGACCGGAAGTAATCTTCTGGCGCTGCTCGGCATTTGGCGGGTTCAGGTTAAAGGCTGTCACGGCGACTCCAGTGTGTTCCACGATGGATCATGGGCTCGCTGGCCCTTGGCCAGCGCGACGGTCGGTTGTTACTCGAGGCGTTTTACATGAAAATCAAGACAACCGCAGTGAGGGGGCAGGCTGTTGAAAATCAAACTACAATTCGTTTCCGCGGTCTTGTCGATTCTCGCGCTCGCTGGGACGAGTGTCCCCGCTCAATCCCAGGAGGCCCACGAGGACCTGTCCGCATGCCCCGGCTCCGCTCCGGAGCCCAGCCAGTCTTCTGAATGGGCCGTCGCGTTCTGCAATCGCACCGGCCACGACCTGGTCATCGAATTCCACGATAACGAGTGCCCAGCCAGTGGCTGGACCCGCCGCGGCGACGTGTACCAGCGAACGCTGAAGCGCGGCGAGTCGCGCACGCTGCCCCTTTGCTATGCAAATGAGCCGGCCGGCAAGAAGCCGCCGCCGGGCATTCCGACGTTGCGCATTCCCGGCGGCAAGGGCGTCACGACGACCTGGACTGTCGTGGGCGACTGTGGCGACCACAGCAAGCCTTTAAATATGGGCGCACAGACGTTTTACGATCGGGGGGATTTCAAGACGGGGATCATCCTCCTGCAGAACCCTGCCGGGGCGGCCCACTGCACTTCTGATGCTGCTGTCGCGGGCTCCGCCGCCGCGGGTTCCACGGCCGCCGCTGCTAGTGCTTCAGCCGCCTCGACGTCACCAGCCTACGCGCAATCGTCAACGCCTGGCGCGGCGCCAACGCCGCCTGCCTATGCGCCGGCCGGCACGCCTGCTGGTGGTACTACGCCGTACGCTTCCGCGCCAACGACGGCCGCACCCGCGCCCTATGGCACCGCTGCGCCAACCGCCGCTGCCCCCGGTGCAGTTGGTGCAGCCGGCGCCGCGACATCCGCCGCGCAAGGACAACCCGCCGTCGCCCCTCACTCCACGCTCGCAATACCACCAGCCGCCCCCGCAGCCCCCGCCGCGCCACGCACGGGCGGCGAGCCGACGCTAACCGCCTCCGTTCCCACGTCGGGCTTGATCCAACACAGTGTCCAGGTATTCGCCAAAGGTGGCGCGGGCTATCGATGCAACATGAATCTCCTGGTGACCTTCTCCGACGGTGCCACCTGGAACGACAAAACCAAGGCCGACATCACCGGCAATGACGAGCAGGTGCCGATTGCGACCCGGAAGTATCTGAAGACACCGACAGATGTGAAGATCACTTCCAACAAGTGCGCGCCTATGTAGGCGCGCCAACGGCCGGTCATTCCCGGAGTGCCGGCCACCTTGGTGTGCATGCCTCTTTCGGCGCGCAGGCTGCCTCCCGGCACTACCCCGCGCTTTCGGACCCAATTGATTTTCGCCGTGGCCTTCATATGCTATATGCATATAGCATATGAAACTCCATCAGAAGCGAAACCAAAGCGTGGCACTTCAGCGTGCCAGCACGCGGCAATGGGTTTTGAAGCCTCAGGATCTCGCTGTGGCCTTGAGGCTGTTTCTACTGCGAGGGGAGCACCGTCCATATGCCGCCTTGGCACATGAGCTAAAGCTGTCCCCCTTCGAAGTCCACGCTGCCGTTCAACGCCTCATGAGCGCTCGCTTGACAGTGGAGCGCGACGGCGCCTTTCGCCCGGTCCTGTCGGCGTTGCGGCCCTTTGTAATCAACGGGGCGCCCTACGTATATCCACCCGTCCTTGGTGAAGTCACTCGTGGCTTTCCAACTGCGCACGCGGTATCACCACTGAGAGATCAGATCAACTTTTCAGCGCATGACGTGTTTGTATGGCCGCACGCAGAGGGGACTACTAGGGGCACTGCCCTCTTACCCCTGTATCCAAAGCTCCCGCTGGCAGCGAGAGAGATCCCCGACTACTACGTACTACTGGCACTCTTCGACGCACTCCGCGCAGGGCAAGCTCGCGAACGTGAATTGGCGCGAAAGCATCTGGAAGAACGTTTGAAATGATTGATTCTATGTTTGGACCAAAGCTAACTGCTCGATTACAGCAGGTATGCGGACACAGAATCCTCGTCTTCCTGAAGAAGGCGATCAACGATCCAGGTTACGCAGGACCGGTCTTTGGTGTCCTTGGGATCAGCATGAGTCGCCCAGATGCGATTGAGCATATGCCGGAATGCGGCATGTTGGGGGAGTGGCGCGCCCGGAGAGATTCGAACTCCCGACCCTCAGGTTCGAAGCCTGATGCTCTATCCAACTGAGCTACGGGCGCAGTGGGGGGCATTCTAGCGAAAAATCATCAGGTTGGGCGCTCTACGAGATTCGCCCGCCAAGAGAAGCCGCTCAACGTCCCAAATGCTCCAGAACTCGAGTTGCTGAATCCACTCATGTCGCTCTAGCACTCAAGAGTGCTTTGTGGCGCAAGTTGCTGAATATTTGGCTTAATCGCCGCTTATCGCAGTGCCTGCTACAAATAAATCCTTGCTGGTAATTGCCGTGGTTGGAAAACCAGATTGTCCTGCCGGAGCCGGGCATCAACGGCACCAATGGCTGGCGCATCCTGAGCCGCCGGGGTCCGCGCGTGGATGACGAGGCGCAGTCTCGCGCGATGGTGAAAGCGGTCGGCTCAGGAAGTCCAGGAGATGGCGATCCTCGCCAGTCACCTCCTGAGAATCATCGCTGCGCGCGCGACGCTGCGTGCTCAGTCCGCCAGCCAGGCCCCCTGGCCGCTCAGCGCAGTCCGAACAGACCCGGCTGATCTGATTTGGCGCGCCCGTAAGCCAGACGCATTCGCGAGCGCCGACCAGGCCGAACGCTGGGGCTCCGACCTGATTCGCGAATGCCACGCCGGCCACCCAAGAGACCGCGCAACCACACGCGCGCGTACAACCGAGCACACGAGGAATGATTCAACGGAGGCGCCTTCGAACCAGGCCCAGGCCTGATCTCGATCTCGTGCTGCCGCTGGGCAGGATAGTTGGGAATGTGCGCGCCGACATGGGTTGGAATGACGGCCTGCAGATTCATGAGCCCGTCTTGCACACCTCGCCGTGCGACTTTCAGCACGCAAAGGCCAACTCTTCGGGCGCGAGCGCCAACACGGCATCTGCATTCGGTATGAGCTCAAACAGTGTCATCAGTGGCCGGACTCAAATCCCATTCAGGGTATATTCCATGCAACCATGCAGCCGGCGCCGACAACCTTTAATTTTGGAGGAAGATTCATCCAAGAGACATTTCCCGCCGCTGATAATCCAAACCCAGACGGATGCTATTTCTCTGGCAGTAGAAAGGGGAGATATGTACCGACCCCATATGCGGGTCACTATGAGGATTCAACGCAAGAAAACAGTCGCAAACGGCACTGAGATTTGGAGTGTTAGACATGATCATCGGAATGTTCCGAAAGCCGCAACCTCCTCAGCAACACTAATACGCGGAATTATCATGGACCGAAAATCTAATTCTTGGGTTCCCAGCCGATATAGGCTCGCAGTGGCCACGGTACCGATCGTATTTGCGCTAATCGGTGGACGTGCGTACGCTGATTCGGCCCAGCACAACGCAGATTCGGCAGGACTGATCTACGGAAGCGACTCGACTACGCTGTCGATCGATAGTGGCCGACCGCTAATGCGGGCTGCCCTGATTCTGCAGGCTTTGTACGGATTCGTGATCACCTACGAAGATCCTCTCTATACGAATTCCGACGATGTTATAGATATCGCATCTACGACGAGGAAAGATTACGCCAGCTACAGACCCGGGACCGCGCCGAAATTGTTGGTCCCTAAACCCTGGAAGCTGACCATGCAAATCCCCAAGCTCAGCAAGCCCACTTCGAGCGATGTGTTAAAACTGTTGCAGGATTTGATCAGGCTCCAGAATTCTGCATCTCACGGCGGCCATTTCCACGTAGTTCAAACAGGAGACTCATTCCATATTATTCCATCGGAACTGCGAGATCGTACTGGAAACTGGTTACCACCGAGCACCGTGTTGGATACGCGAATCTCTCTGCCGCAAGTGGAAAGAAGCGAAACCGATCTTTATCGTGCGATAGTTCGCGCGATAAAGACCTCAGCCCATGTTTCGATGGATCTCAGCGTCGGGGAGATGTTCGCAAGACCAACCAAATCGGATGTGCCAACCAATATCGGAGCGAATGACGAGACGGCCCGAAACGTGCTGATCGAGGCACTCGCAGCCCATCCGATAAAGCGAACTTGGACGTTAGCGTACGGCACAGAGGACAACACTTTTGAACTCCACATTTTAGATATTCCCACCGACGTCGCAAGAGTGTCGTACTGAGTCGTTTGTCCCATATCTCGCAGAAATTCAAAAACTTCAGGGAAGCATATGAAATACGAGTCGTGCTGCAGTCCCAAGCACCACTACCTAGCGGTCGGGCAGAACGGTGTTGTCGATGCCAACGCTTTTGCGAACATGCAAGCGACGCTGATGGTGGCTTTCTCATTGAACAAGCCGGTCGTTGTCTACTTCGACAGCGCGTCATCGTCTTGCTATATCGGCGGAATTACGATTTCGAACTGAGCCGCGCTCAACGAGACCGATGCCGCAGGCACGAGGCCGGCGTTTCCGAGCGGGAATCCCGTGTCATACACTCTCGATGCGATGGGAGCGCCTCCGCTGCGCAGGAGATGGGCACATCGGCTGCAAACAGAAACCTCGCCGGCCTTCGACTCGGCGAAGCCGATGAAATCCTCGATTTCGACCAAGTTGGTCACCATGAAACGGCCTCGTTGAGCCTGCAAGCCTGCAAGCGAGGGTTATGCAGCGGGACTAAAACCGACTACGCGTCAAGCGCGCCATACCCGCGCCTACCGCCATGAAGAAAACCGCGCCAGCCGCAAGCAATCCAACACGCGCAACTTCCCCAACAATCATTGGCGCCCGTGTCTCGGCTTCGAGGCTGAACGAGCCACGCGTACGATGCAGTCCGGTGACAGGCGCATCCAGGTTGTCCCGCCGGCCCGGCGACACGGGCACCCCGGTCTGCTGCCCTTGAATACCCTTCCTGGCCAGGTACCGGTCCAGAAGTCCGGGCAGTACCGCATTGCCGACGATCGTCAGGAGCGTCGGCACTCCGATCCAATACTCCCGCCAGGAGCCGGCCGCCGCCCGGAAGACTGCATCGGCAATGGCTTCCGGTTGTACCGGTCGACCCATCGGCCGCGGCTGATGACTGATATGGACTCGCGCCCAATCAAACTGCGGTGTATTCACCGCCGGCAGCTCGACGATGCTGATGCGGATGTCAGACTCTTCATTCAGCAACTCAGTCCGCACGGAATCGGTGAATCCCCGAATCGCGTGCTTCGCCCCGCAGTACGCGGCCTGCAGCGGAATGCCCCGATAAGCCAGTGCTGATCCGATCTGGATGATCCGGCCCCGGCGACGCAGGCGCATCGATTTGAGAGCAGCCATCGTGCCATGAACGAATCCCAGGTAAGTTACTTCTGTAACCCTGCGGAACTCCTGTGGTGTCATATCCGACACCCGGGAGAAAACAGTCTCCATGGCATCGTTTACCCACACATCAATCTTGCCGAGTCGCTGCTCCAGTCGTTCGGCTGCGGCAAACAGGGCCTCCGCGTCGGCAACATCAACCGCCTCGGTGGCAACTTCAACTCCCGACCGTTCCAGCTCCCGCTCAACCGCTTCGAGAGCAGTTGCGTCCCGTGCAATGAGCCCCAGACGATCACCCGACTCCGCAAAGCGCAGCGCGAGCGCACGCCCGACTCCTGCCGTAGCTCCGGTGATGACCACCGTCCGTGGTTGTAGCCGCGCTCGAGTAGCCATCGACGTGCTCCCATGT
>Ga0268264_10000174_pt1 | contig 137254 bp, 126 predicted proteins | sample KBSSwiS32_FD_190357 | JGI IMG/M metagenome (GOLD analysis project Ga0268264, IMG submission 190357) | Switchgrass rhizosphere microbial communities from Kellogg Biological Station, Michigan, USA - KBS Switchgrass S3-2 (SPAdes) (version 2) | ecosystem: Host-associated > Plants > Roots >... | reverse complement strand
GCGGAGGCACCGGAAACATCCGGCATTCCCCACGCGATGGTTTTAACAGCGTATAGCGCGCTCTCCCCGGGGACCGGCTGTGCCCCCGTCATTCCCTGGATGATCGCGTATCGCTGCCCGGTTGGGCTCGCGCGACCCCAGTCAAACTTGACACCAGCATTGGGGTGTCAGGACCACACGCCTTGGCCGTCCGCAACAATGCCGCTCGTCTTGCACGCCTTGCTTGATCGCTCACGAGTTTGACCCCGCCCTGCGACCTCATGCGCACACGACACCGTCGCGTCCACCGCATCCCGCCTCACGTTCCGTGACGATTGGCCGTAACGTCCCTCTGCATCGAGGCGGGATGTCGAGACAGCTACCACAAAGTTCTGAAAAACAGAAGCCAAATATTTTTCGGGACAGGGCTGGACAGGAATTCGTGAACGCCGCCCGTCGGGCAAATCACCTGGCATCGCTGCGCACGAAAGTGACTGCAGCGCAGTGCTTTCCTCCACCCGCGAGCGGAGCGAGTGGCGGGGAGGGTGGCATAGGCGGCCTCCGGCCGCCGTACTTTGAACCAGAACGCCGATGCACTGCATCGGCTACGGCGCCGGGTGGGGTGTCTCCGCGGGCAAGATCTTCCGGATGAATTCGCGGAGACACCCCCACGGACCGGCCTTCGGCCGGCCACCCCAGAGCGAGCCTCGGTCGCCTCGACCCCGCGCGTCGCGTACGCTCCGCGGCGGAGGGACAAGAGAGAGCCGCGATTGCTGATCTATCCCAGGTGGTGATGTCTGCCAGCGTGAGGGAACTGCGACGCGCGGCGGCCGTTATGAGTGCGACGCGTGCTGCCACTTGTTCGCTTCCGGAGACATCGCCATGAAAGCCCTGATCTTGGCCCTGACCGTTGCCGCCATCGCACTGCTCTCCACCTCGTCGGCCGAAGCCAAGGGCTGCCTCAAGGGCGCCGTGGTCGGCGGCGTTGCCGGGCACTATGCCGGCCATCACGGTTGGCTGGGCGCTGCTGCCGGCTGCCTCTACGGCCGCCATCACGCCAATGAACAGGACAGGCGGCAGGAGCAGCAGACGCAGGCGCAGGCCAACCGGCAGGGCAAGCTGTAAGTCCATCCCTGACGAATGTCGCCAACTGCGCGCGGCTCGACCCGCGCAATCCGCTTCTGACCCGGCGCATCAACCGAACAGTTGATGCGTCCGCTTACGCGTTGCAATATCTTCCGAATGCGATGGGACCGACGTACGATGGAGTCTGAAGCAGAACTGCTGTCGGGAATCGCGGGCGCGATTTATGACGCGGCGCTTGACCCCATGTTGTGGTGTGGCGTGCTGGAACGGGTCATGGGATTCGTCGGCGGCCAGTCCATCGGACTGGGGGCGATCGATTCGGTCAGCAAGGAGCTCAACGTGTGTTACACGTTCGGCTGCGACCCGCAATATCTGCAGCTCCAACGCGACACCTACATCAAATTCGATCCGACTGCCGCGCTGATCTTCTTCCCGCCGGAGCAGGTGGTGAGCATCGCCGATCTCATGCCCTACGAGGAATATCTCGACACGCGGTTCTATCGCGAATGGGCGCAGCCGCAGGGCTGGGTGGATTCCGCCAGTGCCGTGCTGGACAAATCGGTCACCAGTTTCGCGCTGCTCAGCGTCTATCGTCATGCGGCGAGCGGCCTGGTCGACGACCTGATGCGCCGGCGCATGCAACTGATTGTGCCGCATGTGCGCCGTGCCGTGATGATCGGCAAGGCGATCGATCTTAAGTCGGTCAAGACCGCGGCCTTCGTCGACGCTCTCGACGGCCTGAGCGCGGCGTTGTTCCTCGTCGATGCGTTCGGGCGGATCGTTCACGCCAATATCAGCGGCCACGATATGCTCGCCGATGGGAGAATCCTTCGCAGCGCACAGGATTCGCTGGTCGCTGCCGACCCGCAAGCGGCCCGCACGCTGCTCGGCGCAATAGCGGCGGCCAGCGACGGCGACGCCGCCGTCGGTGCCGGCGGCACCGCGGTGGTGCTGTCGACATCGCCGGAGCGGCGCTGGCTGGCGCATATCCTGCCGCTGACCTCCGGTGCACGGCGGCGCGCCGGCATCGCCCACTCCGCGGTGGCCGCGGTGTTCGTGCACAAGGCCGCGCTCGACACCCCATCGCTGATGGAGACCATCGTCAAACTCTACAGGTTGACGCCGAGCGAGTCGCGGGTGTTCGCCGCGATTGTCGATGTCGGCGGTGTCTCCGCCGTGGCGGAAGCGCTGGGCATTTCCGAGGCCACCGTCAAGACCCATCTGCAGCGTTTGTTCGAGAAGACCGGCATGCGGCGACAGACCGACCTTGTGAAGATGGTCGCAGGCCACGCAAATCCTTTGCGCACATGAGTGACATGACTTCGGAAGCGGACATTCTGTCGCGACTGATCGGCGATATCTATGACACGGCCCTGCAGCCGACGCTGTGGCGCGATGTGCTGAAACAGGCGTCCGGATTCGTTGGCGGATCAGCGGCGGCGGTATATTCGAAAAATGCCGTCCGCAAGACCGGCATTGAGCGCTACCATTGGAATCTGGACCCGGCGTATGACTATTTCGGCAGGCAAGCCAGATTCGATCCCGTGACGGTGACTCAATTCACCTTTGCCGTCGAGGATATCTACAGCATTGCCGATCTCATTCCCTATCAAGAATTCCTGCAAACCCGCGTCTACAAGGAATGGGCGAGGCCGCAAGGCTTCGTAGATCATCTGGCCGCCACGTTGGACAAGTCCGCGACCAGCTTTGCGCTGTTCGGCATATTTCGAAACGAGCAGCAAGGGCTCGTCGATGACGAGATGCGCCGGCGCATGCGGCTGATCGTTCCGCATGTGCGTCGCGCCGCCCTGATCGGCAACGTCATAGACCTTGGTCACGACAAGAGCGCGATGCTGGTAGACGCGCTCGACACTCTCACCGCCGGCGTCTTTCTCGTCGATGCCCGCTGTGGCATCGTATTCGCCAACGTGGCGGGTCAGGCCCTGCTCGGCGAGGGACATGTTTTGCACGCCTCGCATGGTGTTCTCACCATGGTCGACGCGCAGGCCGGCCGCGCCTTCCGGGATGCAATCGAGGCCGCGGTCGGCGGCGACCTTGCGATCGGCGTCAGGGGCATCGCACTGCCATTGTCACCGCAGCCGGATCGGCGCTGGCTGGCGCATATCCTGCCGCTGACGTCGGGGGCGCGGCAAGCCGCCGGGCTCACCTACGCCGCGGTCGCCGCGGTGTTCGTGCGCAAGGCTGCGCTGGATACGCCATCGCCGATGCAGACCGTGGCCCGGCTCTACAGACTGACGCCGAGCGAACTGCGTGTGCTCGTCGCGATCATCGAGGTCGGCGGCGTTTCGGCGGTGGCCGAAGCGCTCGGCATTTCCGAGGCCACCGTCAAGACCCACCTGCAGCATCTGTTCGAAAAAACCGGCCTGCGGCGACAGACCGATCTCGTCAAGCTGATCGCCGGCCACGCCAATCCGTTGAGCGATTGACGACGCTTGCAAAACGGCGACGGCCGATTGCCGATCAATCTCGCCGCACGTTGGATCGGAGCTGAGTCGCCATGTCAGTATCTGGCGAGGATTGGGCCATCGAATCTATAGCTTAGGCCGGCGCGGACGACATCCAGATTGGTCTGCACGCCGTACCGGATTCCAAAAGCAATATCTGGGACTCCCGGTACCAGCCCTCCGAAGAAACTGTCCTCGAAATGATAGTGCAGATATTCGGCGCGAGCGATCCAGTTGCCGGACCACGCATATTCGAGACCGCCGCCGACGACCCATCCCGCCTTGGTCGCATCGGAAGAGCCTGGATTGCTGAAACCTCCAGTATCTCCCAAATTCGGCAGCACTTCGTTTGCTGTATAATTTGCGTGCTGCCAGGCAACCCCACCGGTGGCGTAGACCAGCAGTCGGTCCCAGACGAAGCCGCCACGTCCGCGAATGGTGCCTAGCCAGTCGATGTGCTGGCTTGCTTGCGCAAAACTGCCACGGGCAAATGGATTGGGACTCGGGACAGGAGCGGCTCTGCCGCTCCTGTCCAGCGCCGTCCCCGTGAGATCCGCCTCCAGACCGAGAAGGATATTTGGCGCGAGTTGCCAGTTGAATCCGATCTGTCCGCCTGCGACGCCGCTGTTGCCACTTCCTGATGGAATGATCACTCGATCAATACCGAAGGTGATCGGATCCGGAACCGGATCGCCGGTCATCGAACCTCGGCTCCAGCCTGCGCCGAGATGGGCGCCAACATAGAAGCCGGTCCAGTTGTAGGTGGGGTTCGCCACCGCATGAGCATTGGTGGCGGGAACGACGGCCAGATCGGCCGCCGACGCCGAGGCAAATCCGGCCGCAACGATGATCGACGCAATCAAGGTTCTTCTCATCCAGGTCCCCTCGGAAAATTCAACGGATCGCGGTGGTCGCGGCAAGATCTCAGGAATGAATCCTCATCGCCTCTCCGCCACCATCGACGAAGTCGAATCGGGATTCTTCAACCGTTGGGTTGAGGTGCCGCGGATCGCCGCGAGGTGTTGCATGTGCGACACAGCGAACGCACGCGATCGCACGTGCATCCGCCTTCAACACTCATCGGGTCACTTGGTCGCGCGCTGAAGACGCCGCGGCGCTCGATCTTTCTTCTTCCTCCGGCTAGCTTTGACGTGCAATTGCACATCAGAGAATCCATGACCCCGTTCGGGAGTATGAATTCCGGACCGCGGCTGCCGGAAAGGACGGCTATCTGATCACCCGCCTGTGCACATAACTTCGACGCCCTCGCACCTGGCCGAAAGAGGCCGAGTTTGATAGCTTGGTTCACGCTCTGTTGCCCGACGCTTGGTGCCCGCTCCGGTTCGTGGCATTAACGTTTCCATAAGGTCACCTGACGTGGGACAGGCGATGGACTCATTACCGACCGCGAGCGCAGAGACAACGCAGTTCTTCCGCAACTGGCTGGAAACGTTCGCGGGGCATGTCCGCGAGGTCGACTACGCCTCGGCGCGGCCGCTGTTCCATCCGGACGTGCTCGCCTTCGGCACGCACAACGATGTCATCCCTGGCCTCGATCAATGGGTCGCGACGCAATGGGACAATGTCTGGCCGAAGACCTCCGACTTCCGTTTCGTGGCCGAGCAGATTTCGGTTCTGGCGTCCCCCGACGGCATGATGGCGACCGTGATCGCGCCGTGGACCAGCACGGGGTATCATCCCGACGGCAGCCCGTTTCCGCGTCCCGGCCGTGCCACCATGGTGTTTTCCAGGACTGCCGATGGCTGGCTTTGCATGCATTCCCACATGTCGCTCAATCGCGGCGTGCCGCAGGCGAGCCATGCCAATCGACCGGTGAAGGGCTAGTGTGCTGACACTAACGATTGCCTCCGTCATTCCGGGGCCTGCGCAGCAGGAACCCGGAATCTCCTAGCCATCACCTCTGGATTCTCAGATGCGCAATTGCGCATCGGCGAATCTCGAGATTCCGGACATGGTCCTTCGGACCATTCCGGAATGACGACTCACCAGGCACCGAGTCCGCCGCGGACCAGGCAGGATCGGTTGCACGCCGCGCCATCGGTGCGTGGCATTAACCGCCTGCCCATCGATTTATTCCCTCAGCCGCCATCGACTATTTGCCGCGCGACGCCCTTGTCGTGCGCCGCGCAGCCTCTATCCTCGCCGAAAAGAAAAACATCGACCATGGGAGAGAGACGATGAGATGGACCGCTCACGTTCGCCTTGCCGCCGCTGCCGGGCTCTTGCTGTCGCTGCCGGCCTTTGCCCACACGCCGCAGCAGCCGCCGCATCAACTGTTCGGCGAGGGCGATTTCAAGCTGGAGAGCGGCGAGGTGATCAGGGATTTCGCGATCTCCTATGTCACCCATGGCACGCTGAACGCGAACAGGTCCAACGCCATCCTGATGGTGACGGCGATCTCCGGCAATCATCACCGCCTCGACTTCATGATCGGGCCCGGCAAGGCGCTCGATCCCGAGAAGTATTTCATCATCTGCACCGATGCAATCGGCAACGGCTTCACCACGTCGCCGAGCAATTCCAAGGCGCAGCCGCGCATGACCTTTCCAAAATTCACCATCCGCGACATGGTGGAATCGCAGCACCGGCTGGTGAAGGAAAAGTTCGGTCTCGATCATGTCGTCGCCGTGATCGGCCCGTCGATGGGCGGCATGCAGGTGCTGCAATGGGGCGTCAGCCATCCCGCGTTCATGGATGCGCTGGTAGCGCTGGTGCCGCTGGCCAGGACGCCGGCCTGGTCGATCGCCGTGATGGAGGCCTCGCGCAAGGCGATCATGACCGATGCCGCCTGGAAGGACGGCAATTACGAGGCGCCGCCGGAGAAGGGCGTGCGGTTGTTCCGCGACATCATCGCGCTGCTCGCGGCGCGCACGCCCGACATGTATGCGGCGCAGTTCAAGAACGGCCTGGACGTGCTGCCCTGGATGGAGAGCCAGGAGACCGCGCTCTTGAAGGCGTTCGACGCCAATGACTGGATCTACCAGAGCTGGGCCTATGACCGGCACGACGTCGGCACCACGCCGGGATTCGACGGCGACACGGGCAGGGCGCTGGCCTCGATCAAGGCGAAGACCTTGATCCTGACCGGCACCAAGGATCTGCTCAATCCGGAGTTCGAGCCGACCGAGAGCGCGAAGAACATCCCGAACGTGACGCTGAAGACCATCAGCCCCGGCAGCGTGACCGGCCACGCTTCCGCCGGCGGCTTTTTCCCGGCCGATGTCGAGTTTATCAACCGCGAGGTCTCGGGCTTTCTCGATGGCGTGACCGAGGGTGGGAAGAGATTGAATTAGTTCGGCGTTGTTCGAGGTTTGCAGCATGTCGAACATCGACGGACCTCGTCCTGAGAGCCCGACCGATCATGCAGCCAGTGAAATGAGGTGTTTGAACACGTCATTGCGAGCAACGCGAAGCAATCCATCTCTGCGCACGGGGATAGATGGATTGCGTCGTCGCAAGGGCTCCTCGCAATGATGGGGAAACAGCTCTGTTTCATGGGCTGCATTTCGAGTGGGCCCCTCAGCCTAAGGTCTGAGTGCGCAGCCAGGTTTCGGATGGAAGCGAGTTCGATCGCGGCTACATCGGCGGCCCCGAGTTGGTGATATCGGGTCGCGACACGTCGAGATTGTGATGCTAGCTTCGACGGCGGCGGGGAGCAACTGCTTCCTGCTTCATAACCAACGGGAGGACCAGATGGCTGAGAGCGTCTACAAGGTCATTGAACTGATCGGTACCAGCAGCGACTCCTGGGAAAAGGCCGCCACCAACGCGGTCGAGCGCGCCGCAAAAACCCTCCGCGATCTTCGCGTCGCAGAGGTCGTCAAGCTCGACATGCAACTGGATGAGAAGGGAAAAGTGGAAGCCTATCGCGCCAAGCTCAACGTGTCGTTCAAGTTCGAGGGCTCCTGAGCGAAAATCACCTCGCCCCGCTCGCGGGGCGAGGTGGGATTTGAGGCGCGGGGAAGCGGGCGGTTGCGGCGCCTGCGGTGATAGTTGTGTTTGCATCGCCGCCAGCGCGTGATAAGTAGGGCGCCGCGGCCATGAGCCGTTTATCAGCCGATGGAGGTGTGCCATGCGCAAGCTCAGCGATATCGAAAACCTCCCCTGCTTTCAGCATCTCGCGTAAGCGGCGGAAGTCCTATCCCTCGGAAACCCATGTTAAGCGTGGCCGGCGGTTCGTTCACGGCGACGTCGAACTGAGCGAGAAGCTCGGTCGCAACGATCTCTGCCCGTGCAATTCGGGCCGCAGGTTTCAAAACCTGCTGCATGAGGTCGGGTGACTATGACGGATCGAACCGGCACGACTACTTTCAGGGAGTAGCCGCCGGTCGGCGATAATCTCTCAACCGTCATTCCGGGGCGATGCGCAGCATCGAACCCCGGAATCCATAACCACGATCGGGAGTATGGATTCCGGACAGCCGCTGACGCGGCTTCCGGAATGACAGCAGAGTTGGGGCGAGCAGAGCGCCAGCGCCTTGTCTCGCGAGGCATCCGTTCAGGAACGAACGGGCAGTGTCATCGACATCTCGGATGTCCGGCGCCAGCCGAATTTCTCATACATGGGCATGGCCATCGCAGTGGCATGCAGGATCAGGTACTCCAGGTCGCGCCGTCTGGCCTCCTCCATCGCAATCTCCATCAACGCCCGCGCGAGACCCTGTCCTCGGCAGGACGGTTCGACGAACACGTTGAGGATATAGCCGCGGCGGGCCTGCAGCGGGTGCGCGGGATGCGGAGGCCAGTCGATCACCATCATCCCCAGCCCAGCCAAGTCGATCCCACCAAGCTGCGCGATCCAGCCGAAATAGGACCCGTCGTCGAGGCGGGGCCTCAGCCAATCCCTGAATGCGTCCGTCGATGGCTGCACGATCGCATCGGTGCGGCCGGATGCCTTGAACATCTCGTGACGGTGGCGGCAGATCAGGTCGAGATCGCCAGCCGACGCTGGACGGTAGGTGGCGACATGAGCTGCGGTCGAACGCGATTCAGTGGTCATACGGTCGCTCCATGATGTGTTGCGGCGGGCGCCGTACGGAAACCCCCTTCAAGCGCAGCCGGCGTATCGTCCACGGCGACGTTGAGCGGAGCAAGAAGCTTGGCCCAACGTTTTGTGTCCGTGGGGCTGGAGGCAGTTTTCAGGAGCAAGACCTATGACCTTGCAACAGTCATTCCGGGGCGATGCGGAGCATCGAACCCGGAATCTCGAGATTCCGGATATGGTCCTTCGGACCATTCCGGAATGACGACCCCAGGCATATCGAGTCATTGATCGGACGAAAGGAACTCCAGCGCCTTTTCGCGGGTCGGAAAGCGCCCGAGCTCGCGGTAATCGGGCTCGTGTTCCGCGGTCTCGGGCGACCAGAGCACGACGAACTCGTTGCCTGCCTCTTCGATCAGCGTCGTCAGCTCTTCACTTTCATACGGCGTCATATCCCGCGCGCCGCAACGGGGGCAGGTGTCGTCGCACATGCAGGACCATTCGTCGGTCCATCGGCGTCTGCATCGATCGCATTTGTAGAAGTTCAGAAACCAGGCTTCGCGCATCCTTGTTTCGAGAGCAGCCAGCTCCGCCTCGCGGCGCAGCCGGCTGCCCAGGGGCATCCCTAGATCGTCCCGGGCCCACCGGAGAAGATTTCGATGACCACGGCTCGATTGGCTGCCCTGTCCAGGACGGTCGCGTTGTCCTTCAGATACTCGTGGGGTGGTGCGCCCTTGACCGCAAAGACGCGCGCGCGGGCACTTGGCCCCAGAAGGTGAAACACGTTTCTGGCTCGACCCGTGCGCAAGAAAAGGTTGTTCCGTTCCGCGCCGACGCAATCACTGTATCCGACGATCTGGAACTGCAATGACGTGTCCGTTTCGAATCGGTGGAGCTGCAGCACCAGAAGCGGATCAAGCTTCGCAATGGTCTTGAGATGCCTCCAATCGACGCCGAAATCCCAGATGATGAGGTACTGGCAGATCGCTGCCCCGGGCGGGACCATGGCGACGTCCTGACCCAGGTGGCCGACCTCGGTGCGGGACGTTGCGACCTCGTTTGGCTGGTAGGGAAAAACAGCATTGGTCCGAACTTTCGCCAGTTCGGAGCACTGCTGCGACGCCATGTTCGGCATCTGCTCAACAGGACCGGGCGGTATGTATTGCGGCTGCGGCATCCGTTTCTCCCGTTGTTCGCGTGGCCTATCCAAGGGTGCTATCGAGGGGCGCCGACTCCTACGGTCATGATTGGTAGTGGCGTGAGCCGTCCGGGAAGTTCAATGTCGAGGTCGCGGCCGCGCGCGGGCCACGTGATGCGGGTTCCGGAATGACGGCGCCGCGTTCGGCGGACGAGATGCCGACGACATGAGGGAACCAGCATCGACCGGTGACGGCTCGTCGCCTGCTGATAAACCGCTGCCGCCTACCTCTTCTTCCATCCGCCGCGATGTCCCGGGGCGCCGCCGGTGGAGCGCGGGGAGGGGCCGAATTCGGGGCCCGATTGGCGCGAGTCGGTGGGCTGGAAGATCTTGCTGCCGCCCGGCTTGACGTCGTCGAGCGCGGGTTTCTTCGGCAGATCGCGGGTGGGGCGATAGGGCAGCGATTCAGGGCCGTGCATTTCGTCGAGATGGGGTTTGTGGACTTTGGAGGCACCGTCGCTGCGGAGAGATTTCACCCCACCCCGACCGCCTGCGGCGGTCGACCCTCCCCCTCCAGGGGAGGGTGAAGAAGAGGCGCCACCGCGCATCGCACCGCCAGCGCGCGAGCCGCCTTGCTTCATTGCTGCTGCGGGCAGGTTCGCCGCCTCGCCATATTTCTTGATGCCGGCATAGGCGCCGGCTTTGCCCTGCACCGTGCGCTGCTTGGCGGTGGGATCGTCGACCACGGCGAGTTCGGTGGCGCGCAGGCGCTTGACCTCGTCGCGCAGGCGGGCGGCTTCCTCGAAGTTCAGGTCAGCGGCGGCCTCGCGCATGCGGGTTTCGAGATCGGCCAGCACCGTCTCGAAATTATGCCCGATCGCGATGACGTCGTCGGCCATGCCGCCGTCGCCGACCTCGACCAGCACATGGTCGCGTTCGTAGACCGAGTTGAGGATGTCGCCGATTGATTTCTTGATGCTCTCCGGCGTGATGTTGTGCAGCGTGTTGTACTCGACCTGCTTCTCGCGGCGGCGATTGGTCTCGGCGATGGCGCGCTCCATCGAGCCGGTCATCTGGTCGGCATAGAGGATCACCTTGCCGTCGACATTGCGCGCGGCGCGGCCGATGGTCTGGATCAGCGAGGTCTCGCTGCGCAGAAAGCCTTCCTTGTCGGCGTCGAGAATCGCGACCAGCGCGCATTCGGGAATGTCGAGGCCCTCGCGCAGCAGGTTGATGCCGACCAGCGCGTCGAACGCGCCGAGCCGCAAATCGCGGATGATCTCGATGCGCTCGATGGTGTCGATGTCCGAGTGCATGTAGCGCACGCGAATACCCTGCTCGTGCAGATATTCGGTGAGGTCCTCGGCCATGCGTTTTGTCAATACCGTGACCAGCGAGCGATAGCCCGCCTGCGCGGTCGCGCGTACTTCACCGACGAGATCATCCACTTGCGTGCGCGCCGGGCGGATATTGACAGGCGGATCAATCAGTCCGGTCGGGCGGATCACCTGCTCGACGAACACGCCGCCAGATTCGTTCAGCTCCCAGCCGCTCGGCGTCGCCGAAACCGCGACCGACTGCGGCCGCATCATGTCCCATTCCTCGAACCGCAAAGGACGGTTGTCCATGCAGGAGGGCAGGCGGAAGCCGTATTCGGCCAAGGTTGCCTTGCGGCGGAAGTCGCCGCGGAACATGCCGCCGATCTGCGGCACGGTGACGTGGCTTTCGTCGGCGAACACCAGCGCGTTGTCCGGCACATATTCGAACAGGGTCGGCGGCGGCTCGCCGGGACGGCGCCCGGTGAGGTAGCGCGAATAGTTCTCGATGCCGGCGCAACTGCCTGTGGCTTCCATCATTTCCAGATCGAAGGTGGTGCGCTGCTCCAGCCGCTGTGCCTCCAACAGGCGGCCCTGGTTATGAAGCTGGTCGAGCCGCATCTTCAGTTCGGACTTGATCGACTTGATGGCCTGCACGAGCGTCGGGCGCGGCGTCACATAGTGGGAGTTGGCGTAGATCTTGATGAACTCGAGCTCATCCTGCTTGTGACCGGTGAGCGGATCGAATTCCTCGATGTTTTCAACGGTGTCGCCGAACAGATTGACGCGCCAGGCGCGGTCCTCGTAGTGCGCCGGGAAGATGTCGATGACGTCGCCGCGGACGCGGAAGGTGCCGCGGGTGAAGTCGGCCTGGGTGCGCTTGTACTGCAGCGCCACGAGGTCGGCGATCAGCTGCCGCTGGTCGATGCGCTCGCCCTTCTTCAGGGCGAAGGTCATCGCGGTGTAGGTCTCGACCGAGCCGATACCGTAGATGCAGGACACCGAGGCGACGATGATGACGTCGTCGCGTTCCAGCAGCGCCCGTGTCGCCGAGTGGCGCATGCGGTCGATCTGCTCGTTGATCGAGGAGTCCTTCTCGATATAGGTGTCCGTGCGCGGCACATAGGCTTCGGGCTGGTAGTAGTCGTAATAGCTGACGAAATACTCCACCGCGTTGTCGGGGAAGAAGCTCTTGAACTCGCCGTAGAGCTGGGCGGCCAGCGTCTTGTTCGGCGCCAGGATGATGGCCGGGCGCTGCGTCGCCTCGATCACCTTGGCCATGGTGTAGGTCTTGCCGCTTCCGGTGACGCCGAGCAGCACCTGGGTGCGGTCGTTGCGCTGGATGCCCTCGACCAGTTCGGCGATCGCGGTGGGCTGGTCGCCCTTCGGCTCATAGGCCGACTTGATGACGAAGGGCACGCCGCCTTCGGATTTTTCCGGGCGTGGCGGCCGGTGCGGGGTCCATACCTGCAGGCTGCCGTCGTCCTTGCGAAATTCGGGACGGCCCTCGCGGATCAGCGCTTCCAGCGCATCCGCCGTGGCGGCGACGCCGAGCGCCTCCATCTTGTTGCGCGGTGGCCGCGCCAGCGCGGCGTCGTCATCCTCTTCGGTCGGCATGCCAAGCTGCCGCGCCAGTTCGGGATCGAGCGTCGGAATAGTGGCCGATGTGCCGTAATTGGCTTGCGGGGCTTCGTCGAAGCCGGGTTGGGAGATCGAGGTATTGTTTTGGCTGTCGGCCGATCCCGCTCTCTCCGCTCCCCTCCCCCCGCGAAGCGGCGGGGAGGGGTCGGGGGTGGGGGGGGCTTCAACAGGCTCGGTACTCGTGGGGCCACCCCCCACCCCCGACCCCTCCCCGCCACGCGCTGCGCGCGTGGAGGGAGGGGGGACGGAAGCATCTCGCCCTGTAACCGTATCGCGCTTCGCCACATCATCACCGGCGCCGCGCGTCGACTTGCGCGCGCGATGCGCGGCGGCTTCGCCGCCCGCGCGGCGGTCCCAGGAATTATCCGGCGGCGGCTGCAGGCCGGTGCCGGAGCCGAGGCCGCTTTCGCCGCGGTTGATCGCGGGATTCAACAGTTCCGCGAGCGCCGGCCCGATCGGTTGTACCTCGGGCCGGTGAGCCTTCGATTTCGGCGTCTTGGATTTCGGCGCCTCGGATTTCGGAGTTTTTCCGGGTGTCTTGGAAGCATCGGGATGATCAGGATTCTTGGCCATGAGGCGAATATAGGGGCAAACCCGCCGTTTGGCACCGACCTGCTCGTGCAACTTTCCCGGGCGTCAACCGGATTTGAGACACCACCTGACGGCCGCCGTGCGGCGCCAGGAATGGCCCAAGTCAATGGCCCAAGCCCGATCGGCGGCCTCGGTGCGTCGCCTCAGTGCGTTGCCTCAGTGTGTCATGGCCGACGCGGACTTGACGACATCCAGATGAATGGCGCCGCAGCCCGTGCAGCGCAATGCCCAATATTCGGAAGCCTTGCGGCCGCCGATGACGCGCAGCACCGCGAGGCGACTGTTGCATTCAGGGCAATGAGAGCGGATCGTCGTGGTGGGCTGCGTGGGAACCAGAGGTTCGATCTGAGACATGATGCGCGGTTCCCCTTCCGCCGTTAAGCGTTGGTGGCGAGTTGAATTCCGGACGTGCCGTCGCGCGCTGCCCGTGGTCCGAAGCGATCGACGCGGCTGTTCGCGTCCTCGATCGTCATCGTGCTGTCGGGCCGGGCAAGACTGATCGCCCGGTACAGACATGCGACGCCATTGATGCCAAGGGATTCGTGGCTGGCACGCCTGATTCTGGCATGCCAAAGACCGCTTCCAGCTTCGACGCTCTTGATGCCGAAGTCGCCATGGAAACTGGTCATTTCGGTGGCCCCCACAAACACTCGCCCCGATAAAACAAGCACGGACGCGGCGAAGAGAATGTGAGCCAGTTCACAAGTTCCGTTGTTTTTGGCGGACGGCAACGGCCGTGGCTGCAGGCCGGACCCGCCGTGCGACGGCGCAGCATCGCTGCTCATGTCGGCTTGCTGGGCCACGAGGTTGGCCTGGCGGTGGCGGGTCGGTGCTGGCGTGCCGATCGCCCACCGCGAGGCGGGCGGGCCGCGCACTCCAGCCGTCCCCATTGTCGATTCGAGACCGCACCCGATGTCGACCTCGGCCGATATCCGACGCCGCTTGCGACCGGGGCATCGGCGGCCAGTGCGCCCGGCATCATCGGCGGGCTCAGCAAGAGGCATACCAGTCGTCGGCAAATGCCAGACATGGCCAGGCCAACTGGTTGTCATTGGCGGCGCGCGATCGCGGAGCACTCGTCGATGCGTGAAAGACGCTGCTCGCCCTGGCTCGCTCTTCACACAAGACGTCAATTCGTCCGCGGTCGAACCGAACACGGTCATTCGTTTGCGCCGATCCGGCGATGTCATCGTTCGACATGATTTGCGTCTCGAATGCGTCGGATCAAAAAGACTGTCGTCACCGAAAGTATCACTTGAAATATCACTGGGGCGCGAGGTCACTCGAAACAGAGGCGATGCGAAACAAGACAATGTGCGGCAACAGAACGTTGCCGCACATCGCGCGAGTCACTTTGCTATGGTCCCGCATCCGAAATTCGCGTCGGGGGTGCGGCGATTCCGCGAAAAATCCGGACATTGCGGGACGTGCAAGATCCAGTGCCGCTCTTTGAGGTTCTGATCGCCTGCGGTGCTGCAATTTCAAACCGGTGGCACTTGGTGCTTTGGTTCGGAAGGCCTCTCCACGAACTTGTGCGGACATGGAAGAGCACTCGCGAACCAAAATGTTAGAGCAGAACTCCCGCATCAAATCGATAGCACGTTCGTGCTAGGCATACTTTCTCGAGTTCGCTTTCTGGAGTCGTGATCCGTCGCAGTAAGGACCCTGCGCGATCATCGGAAACCACACGCCCGGGCAAAGCCTATATGTGTGAGCCGACGTCACGTGCTGCAACGAACGCGATGAGCTGGCTGCGCTTGCTGATGCCGAGTCGGGCATAGATGGCGCGGAAGTGATTGCCGACCGTGTGATCGGAGATGCCGAGGCGCGAGCCGATCTCCTTGTCGGAGAGGCCGAGGGCGGCGAGGTCGGCCAGGTCGCGTTGCCGGTCCGTCAGCGACGTCACGTCCACCACTGGGATCGCGAACGGCCTGGTCCGCAGGTACAGCGTGTGCAAGACCGGCGAGATCAGTTCGAGCGACGCCAGCACCAGCTCCGGCTGCGCTCTCGGAACGCCCGAAAAGCCGACATAGGTGCCGGTTTTGGTGAAAGGATCGATGACGCCATGCGAGGCCAGCGCGCCGCCGGAGAACCGCTCGAGATCGTCAAGCTCGCGCTGGGTCGGGGAGACCCGCATTCCCGCGGCGTCGATCGCCCCGTTCTTGTCCAGAAAGATCGCCCTTCTGGTGGCGACCAACCACGCAAAGCAGCCGCGCAGTTTCAGATCGAATGTGCAGAGACGGCTGGCCACGAACTCGGGGCCGTGCCCGCTCGTCATCATCGCATGCATCTGCACGCGACCGCCGGACAGACTTCCATAAGCGCCAAAGAATCTCTGAAAGGGAAAGAACCGTCGCAGCGGGCCTTCGAGCCAGGCGCGAAAATCGGCCTCGGTGACGGGACCCGTCGGAAGTTCGCAGAGTGCCTCGGACCACGCGCACAGATCCAGGCCGGACCGTCGCGCCTCGACGGTAGCGATTCGGACTTGTGAAGTCCCGTCCCGACCAAGATGCCGCATCCGGCCTCCGAACAGATAAAATCCCCGCCAGTCGCGCAGGTCATGACACGACAGGCAAGGCCCAACGCCGCGAATCCGAGCGTGTAGGCTCGCGAAAGCGGCGTTGCAACGGAAGTCCTGACAATGAGTAACGAGTACGCGCCGATCCAGGATGAATCATGCACGAGCTCATTCAGCGCTGCAACCTTTCATAGATGCGGAGCGCTCATGCACGCATAGACGATAGTAGAAGGGTTGCTCTCTATAGGTGCATAAACTTCAGATACACTTTTTTAGATATTGTCATGCTCGCTGCTTACGCGCCGCACGCGGCAAGCCAATGGCGCTCGTAAGCTATTACTGTCGCTCTAGGTTTTGGCCTGACGATGCGCTGACCCGGCGCCGCGTGCGGCGCCGCGCTGATCGCGTCCGGCTGGTTCCGCGGCGGCGCGAACGATCCAGCGCCGGAATGCGACAAAATCGCGCTGTTCGCGCTGGAAGCCGCGACAGACCAGATACCAGCGCATGCCCTTCGGCACGGTCAGTGCGAACGGCGTGACCAGCCGCCCGGCGGCGAGGTCATCGTCGATATAGGGCCGGATGCCCATGGCGATGCCAAGCCCGTCGAGCGCGGCCTGCAGGGCCTGGCCGTAATAGCCGAACTCCAGTCCGCGCGCGGTGATGCGGGTGACGCCGGCGGCCTTGAGCCAGAGCGGCCAATCCTCGGCGGCATGCGCCACCCGCAGCAGCGCGGGCCCCTTGAGATCGGTCGCACGTTTCAGCGAAGCGGCCAGCCGCGGCACGCAGACCGGGACGAGGTCGCCGGCGAACAGCGGCTCAGCCACGAGGTCCGGCCAGTCGCCATGTCCGAGCCGGATGCCGCAGCTCCAGTCGTCGCCGAACGGGACGGCGGCGCCGCCGGTGGTGATGCGCACATCGATGTCGGGCTCGGCTTTGCGGAAATCCGCAAGCCGCGGAATCAGCCAGCGCATCGCGAAGGTCTGGCCGACGCCGATGGTCAGCACGCGGACGCTGGACGGCGCGGTCACCTGCGCGGTGAGGCTCGCCAAGGCATCGAAGATCGGCGTCAGTCCGCTCTGATAGGCGCGGCCCGCCGGCGTCAGCGCCAGGCGATTGGCCTTGCGCTCGAACAGGGCCACGCCCAGCCGCTCCTCGAGCAGATGCACCATCCGGCTGACGGCCGCCGCCGAGACGTTGAGCTCGCTGCCCGCCGCCGCGAAGCTGCCGCCGCGCGCCGCGGCCTCGAATGCCTTGATCCCGTTGAGAAACAGAAGCCGCCGCATAGTCCCTCCAAGCCCTGCTCTCCAAGGCCCCCCATGGCCTGCCCTCCGCAGCCTGCCAAACCCGACCCTCAGGAAAACTGAGGCAAGGGCAAGATAACTCGGTTTGCGTGGCCAGTACAGGCTTGGCAAGATTTGGCATGCCCGCTCGCGGGCCGGAGATTCGCATGACGCCGCTTCTGATCGCCGCGCTCGGACTGTTGATGGTCGCGACCGCGTTCCTGTCGGGCCTGTTCGGCATGGCTGGCGGATTGATCCTGATCGGCGTGCTGCTGGCGCTGATGCCGCTGCCGACCGCGATGGTGCTGCACGCGATCACGCAGATGGCCTCGAACGGCTGGCGCGCCTTCCTGTGGCGCGCGCATATTCGCTGGCGGCCGGTCGCGGTCTATCTGATCGGCTGCGCGCTGGCGCTCGGCCTGTGGTCGCTCACCCGCTACGTGCCGGACAAGCCGGTCGCGCTGTTGCTGCTGGGCGTGACGCCCTTCATGGCGCGGATGACGCCGAAAAGCCTCACGCCCGATCCGGACAGCGTGGTTCAGGGCGCCACCTATGGCATGATCTGCATGGGCCTGATGCTGATGACCGGCGTCTCCGGGCCGCTGATGGACACGTTCTTCCTCGGCGCCAGGTTCGATCGCCGCTCCATCGTCGCGACCAAGGCCACCTGCCAGATCGCCAGCCACTTCACCAAACTGGTCTATTTCGGCGGCATCATCGATCAGGCCGCCACCCTCGATCCGGTTCTCGCCGGCGTCGCGGTCGCTGCGTCGATGCTCGGCACCACGCTGGCACGGCGCATTCTGGAAGCCATGAGCGAGCAGCAATTCCGCACCTGGGCGAACCGGCTGATCACGACGGTTGCGAGCTATTATATTCTCTATGGCGGATGGCTGCTGTACGCGCGAAGCTGAACAGGAGGTCCCGATGGCGGAGACGATCAATGCGCTGGTGCTCGATCTCGTCGAATGGATCGCGCGCGCGCCGCGACCCTATTCGGAGGTGATCGAGACCTGGCGGACCTCGTGTCCGCGATTGACGATCTGGGAGGATGCCGTGGAGGCCGGCTATGTGGTGCGCGCGAGCCGTGCGGGCGCGGGACCGATCGTGATGGTCACCGAGGATGGCGAGAGGCTGTTGCGCGCGCACGGCCGGATTGGACACGCGCCATGACGGCGCACCATAGAGCCGACTCGGGCTCATTCGGCGTCGGCTTTGCTCCCGACCCTGTTTGCAGCCTTGGTCTCGGACCTGTTTTCAGATTTGGCTTTCTGCAGCAATTCCTTCATGGCGATCATCTGCTGTAACTGGCCCTTTGCCAGCTGGTCGCCGGAATTGACCCGTACGGCCTGCTGCAGATCGGCAATCGCGCGATTGAGATTCTCCTCGCTCGGTCCGCGCTGCAGCCAGATGCCGGCGCGTCGCGTATAGGCGCGCACGTTGTAGGGGCTGATGCTGATCACGGCGTCGTAATCGGCGAATGCGAGGTCGAACTTCTTCTCGTATTCGTAGAGCAGGCCGCGCTGCAGATAGGCTTCGACCGAACGCGGGTCCTCCGCGATGGTGCGATCGAGGTCGAGAATGGCCCTGGCCCGGTTGTTTTGCGCGATCCAATAGATGCTGCGCAGGAGATAGGCGACCGAGTCGTGCGGATTGAGGTCGATCGCCCGGTTGTAGTCGCTGATCGCGCGATCCCGGTCCCGCTTCAGGAACCAGACATTGCCGCGGACGCGATAGCCCTCGAAATCGTTCGCATCGATGGCGAGCGCCTTGTCCAGATCGGCGATGGCGCCGTCATAGTCCCGCTTCAGCATGCGTACGACGCCACGGCTGTGCAACGCCAGCGCGTTGGCGGGATCGAACGTGATCGCGGCATCGAGCGCCGACGTCGCGATGTCGAGGTCTCCCCGTCTGAGCGCCTCGCGTCCCTGGGCGATCAGGCCTTCGACCTCCGAGGCGGCTCGGGAAGCGGCTGGGACGAGCGGGGATCGATCGTGCGCGGCGAACTCCTTGATGTCGGCGGAGTGGCCGGGGGAGGAATCGAACACGAGCGGCATGGCTGCGGCCAGACTCGCAAGTGCCATGACGGCGAAGCAGCGAGCGGTGGTCATCGGTGTGTCCTTGAAACGGCAGAACTGAGGTGGTGGTGGGGCAGGAGTCATCTATTACGTGTCGCTCGTCGGTTGCTCCAGCAACGAGCGGTCGCAGCGGTGGCGATGGTTAAGTCGCGTGCACCCGCGGCATGAACATTTTTAACGCTTTTGATGCGAAGCAAACGCGATTTTCGGAAATGGCTTGCGGCATAGCGCGTATGCCGAAACGTTCCATCACCGTGCACGAGGAGCGAGCATTCGGAGATGCGGTGAAACGATCAATTCGCCGGGATGTCGAGCGCCCGACATTGACTTGGCAGTGCCGATGGGTCACTTTCATGCAAACGCATCCAACTCAGGATTGCATCTCGGCCCGCCACTCCGCCACCAATCAATCAGGCCAAATCAAGATGGAACGCCGCTCATGATCGATCTCTATTACTGGACCACGCCGAACGGTCACAAGATCACGATGTTTCTCGAGGAGACCGGGCTGACCTACAACATCATCCCGATCAACATCGGCAAGGGCGATCAATTCAAGCCGGAGTTTCTGGCGATCGCGCCGAACAACCGCATCCCGGCGCTGGTCGATCATGAACCCAAGGGCGGGGCCAAGCCGATCTCGATCTTCGAGTCGGGCGCGATGCTGCTCTATCTCGCGGAGAGGACCGGACAGTTCCTGCCCGCCGACTTGCATGGTCGTTATGACGCGATCCAGTGGACGTTCTGGCAGATGGGCGGGCTCGGGCCGATGGCCGGCCAGAATCATCACTTCCGCAACTACGCGGTGGATAAGATCCCCTACGCCATCGACCGTTATGTGAACGAGACCAACCGGCTCTACGGCGTGCTCAACAAGCGGCTCGCCGACCGCGCGTTCATCGCCGGCGACTATTCGATCGCCGACATGGCCTGCTACCCCTGGATCGTTCCCTACAAGAACCAGGGCCAGGACATCGACGACTTTCCGCATCTGAAGCGATGGCTCGAGGCCATCGCCGCGCGGCCGGCCACGATGCGCGCCTATGCCAGGGCCAAGGAGATCAATCCGAATTTCGGCCAGCCGGTGAACCGCACCGAGGAGGAGCGCAAGATCCTGTTCGGGCAGACCGCAGCCGTGGTGCGGTAGCGCCGCGAATTCATCGTCATCATCCGCGAAGGCGGATGATCCAGTGGACACAGGTGCCGGCGAATCATACGGACGGCACGGCGTACTGGATGCCCCGCATGCGCGGGGCATGACGGAGTGTTTGGCCGTCATTGCGAGCCGACGGGTCGGCGCGAAGCGCCGGCCCGATGACAGGCTCCGCGAAACAATCCGTGAAGCAAGCAAGGTCTGCTTCATCGCTTCGCTCCGAGGAGGAAACGAGTTCACGGATCAAACAGGGCGCCCACAAGGGGCGCCCCTACGTGCCATGCCGATCTCGTAGGGGCGACCCTCGTGGTCGCCCTTTTCGCTCGAAGGTCTCTCAAATTGTTCTGACCTGTCTGCGTTCGATCCATGCCGTGACGCCCCCGCCGATATCATGGCTTGCCACCAGGCCGGGGAATTGCTCGCTCTCGACCTGAAGCCCCTCGGCAATCGCCAGGTTGAGCCCGCGCGTGACGGCGGTGATGATGCTGCCGACTGCGCCCGGCGAATGTCGGATGATGCGCCGCGCCAGGCCGCCTTGCCGTCCATGATGAAACGCCGGCGATCATGGGGTTGATGCGGGTCTCGCACGATTGATCAGTAAGAGCGCCTCGCGCAGCGACGCCACCAGCAAGCTCAGTCCCAAGGCCCCCATGGTGACCGATGCGATGCGATTGGCGAGGCCTCGCGCGCGCGAGTAGGCGGCGCGAACTCGCTCGCGAGAGAACAGGTAGGCGAGCAGCGTGTGCCAGCACAGCGCGTTGAGCGCCACCATGGCCACCGCCGACGCCTGCAGGATTGGGCTCGGCGCCGCCGGGAACGAAGCGGCAAACACGCTGCCAAAAAACAGAGCCACTTTTGGATTGGTAATGTTGGTCAGAAATCCCCGACGAAACGCGGCCCACGAGGGCACGGACGTCGCGCGACCGACCAACGCAGCGCCGCTCGATCGCCATAGACGCATGGCCACATACAGCAGATACACGCCTCCGGCGACCTGAAGTGCGAGGCGTAGTCCCGGAAATGCCACGAACACGACATGGACTCCGAGTACCGCGCAAGTCGCCCAAAGGGCGGCGCCAACGGTAACGCCCAAGGCTGCGAAAACAGCACTCCGAGCCCGATCACTCGCTGCCAGTTGCGACACCAGCAGAACGTTGGGCCCAGGACTCAACATCGCTGCCACGTGAAGAATCCAGATGGTGACGAAAGTGGAAAGCATAGACCCCTCTTATGAATATGATCGATACGATAGCAGGATGCGCATTGCTGTTATTTGCCGTGATAGGCTGGTTGGCGTCGCTCGATCCACGCCGTAAGACCTTCATCGAGATCGTGGCTTGCCACCAGGCTGGCGAATTGCTCGCTCTCGACCTGAAGCCCCTCGGCAATTCCCATGTTGAGGCCGCGCGTGACCGCGGTGATGACGCCGCCGACCGCGCCTGGCGAATGTCGGATGATGCGCAGTGCCAGGTCGCGCGCGGCCGGCATCAGGTCCGCATGCGCGACGACCGCGTTGACCAGCCCGACCTCGCGTGCGCGGCTCGGTGAGAACGGCTCGCCCGTCAGCAGTAATTCCAGGGCGCGCTTGCGCCCCGCCAGTCGCGGCAGCCGCTGCGTACCACCGAACGTCGGCGGCATGCCGAGATTGATCTCGGGCTTGGCGAAGGATGCGCGGTCGCTCGCAATCGCCAGATGCGCTGCCTCGGTGATCTCGCAACCGCCGCCGAACGCCAGTCCGTTGATCGCGGCGATCACCGGCTTCCTGAATGCCTCGAGCCGCGCGGTCATCGCCTGGCCGCGGCGCACGAAATCACGGATTGCCGCGCTCGCGCCTTGCCGGACACTGCCTGAAAATTCGTGGATGTCGGCGCCGGCCGAAAACGCGCGCTCCCCGGCGCCGGTGAGAATGACTGCCCGCACCGTCGCCTCGACCTCGATCAGGTCGAGTTGCGCCATCAGCCGGTCGATCAGGGCGTAGCTCAGCGCATTGAGCCGTTCGGGGCGGTTGAGCGTGAGCAGGGCGATGTTGTCGTCGATCTCGAGCAGCACGGTGTCGTCGGACATTGTCCCTCCGGTTCTTGCGATCGTCGGCAGACTAAAGGCATCTTCCGCATTGTGTATATTCACTGGTCGGTATACATCGGCGCGATGGCACGATCCTCCGATACGACCCGCGAGCGCATCATTTCGGCCGCGAGCAAGCTGTTCTATGACCAGGGCATCAGGGCCGTGAGCGTCGATGCGGTCGCGGAACGAGCCGGCCTCACCAAGCGCACGCTGTACTATCATTTCAGGAGCAAGGACGATCTCGTGGCGGCCTATCTCGCCGGCCGCGATCAGCCCAATCTGGCGCTGTTGCAGCGCTGGTTCGCGGAGGCCGATGGCGGCGTGCCCGCGAAGGTCGCGGCGATCTTCCGCAATCTGGCGCGCGCGGCCGCACATCCGAAATGGAAGGGCTGCGGATTCCTGCGCACCTCCGCCGAACTGGCCAACATGCCCGGGCATCCCGCGATCAGGATCGGGGCCGCGCACAAGAAGAAGTTCGAGGGCTGGCTCCGCGCCGTGTTCGAGGCCGAGGGCATTGCGCCTGCGCTCGAACTCGCCCGGCAGATTCTCCTGCTGCTCGACGGCAGCTTTGCCGTCGTGCTGCTGCACCGCGACCCGACCTATATGGCGAGCGCGGGCCAGGCCGCGCGGTCCCTGATCGAGGCGGCGATGCCGGTTCGGCCAGCGCGCGGCAAATCGCGGCGCGCTGGGCGAACCCAGACCGATCGTTGACAAACCGGCATCACCTCAGTCATTCTGACGGCGTTGCATGTAGGGCGCATCGGCTGACGCCGAAGGGGCAATGCCCACCTACGTAACCTCAACCGTAGCGCGCCCATGCCTCATCTGGAAAATCTCAGGAAGCAGGCCAAGCTGATTTTGCGCTGGCATCGTGACCGTTATCATCCGGTCGCGACCCAGATCAGGTCGACATTGCCGCGTTATGCCGGGATGACCGACTCCGAAATCCTGGCGCAAAGCTTCAAGCTCGGCGATGCCCAGGAACTGGTCGCAAGGCAAAATGGCTTCGAGAGCTGGCAGGCGCTCAAGACAGGACTCCCGACCATGTCAGGACAAACCGAAACCGTTTCCGCCAAGGCCGTCATCGCCGCGGCCGAGCCGCAATTGTTCGTCGCCGATATCGGGACAACGATCGATTTCTTCGTCAGTCAACTCGGCTTCGTGATCGCCTTCACCTATGGTGAGCCCCCGTTCTATGCGGAGGTCCAGCGCGATGGCGCGCGCATCAATTTGCGTTGTGTCGATCGGCCGGTGATCGACGCCGATCGGCGCGACCGCGAGGAGTTGCTCGCCGCGTCGCTGACCGTGGCGACGGCGGCGGAAATCAAGACACTGTTTCTCGAGTTTCAGGCCGCCGGCGTGACGTTTGTCCAGACCCTCAAACGCCAGCCCTGGGGCGCGCGCAATTTCATCGTCAAGGACCCGGACGGGAATCTGCTGCTGTTCGCGGGGCCGGCGGAGGATGTCGAATGAGTGAGAATGTGGAGGGGATGATGGATGCTGTTCTGCCTTACCGTGCCATGGCCTACAACAATGGCTGGGCCAACCATCGGCTGCTCACGGCCTGCATGGGGCTGTCGCAGGATGAATTCGTGGCGCCGCGGAGCGGCTTCTTTCCGAGCCTGCGCGCCACGCTCAACCACATCCTGATCATCGATCACTTCTACGTGGACGCGATGGAGGGCGGCACGCTCGGGCCGGCCGCCTGGGTGGACCAGGAGCCTTGCGACACCGCCGTCATGCTCCGAGAGGCGCAGCGGGATGTCGACCGGCGGCTGATTGCCGTCGTCGAGGGCTTGGCTGATCTCGACCGTGTTGTTGACATCCATCGTGGAGATCGCATTCAGCATGAGCGGATCGACCGGCTGCTGCTTCACCTGTTCCAGCATCAGATACACCATCGGGGTCAGGCGCATGCGATGCTGAGCGCGACTGCGGTCCGTCCGCCGCAGCTCGACGAGTTCTTTTCCGCTGGTGAGGCGCGGCTGCGCGCCACGGAATTTGCCGAGCTGGGGTGGACCGAGGATAGGATTTGGGCGAGGTGAGGTGGGGCGCGATCAATCTCATTGTGATTGTCATTCCGGGATGGTCCGAAGGACCAGACCTCAGATGCGCAATCGCGCATCGGGAATCTCGAGATTCCGGGTTCGATGCTTCGCATCGCCCCGGAATGACCCTGGCTGCATCTTCGCCCGCGCTCCTTGCCACGACGGGCGCTAGCCCGCAGCGTTGCACCGTGCTTCATCCGCCTTCTTCCGCAGGCAGTCCCGGCACAGGCAATCCTCGCTGGCAACCGGCATGGGGAGGCGCGCGGTTTCTTCCGCACACCAGCAGGTGTCGGACAGGCTGCAGGTCAATTCGGTACCGCACGCGGAGCAGACGATCCGGCGGGGTTCCTGATTTTCTAACCGATTTGTCATGGTTCCAGGCGACGCTCCGCCTCGTTTTCATGTCGGGTTCATGCCGAGCGGGGGTATACAATCTTCGTTGCGTGAAGCCAAATTCGAGGGACGCGCAGAGGAACATCGATGGCCCGGGATTCGCAAGCCGCCCTTGTCGCGCTCAACCGGTTCGGATTCGGCGCGCGTGGCGGCGCCTCCGGCGACTTCGTCAACGCGGCGTCTGATCCGCGCGGCTTCGTCAAGTCCGAACTGGACCGTCCCAACGGCCTGCTGCTGGAAGTCCCGGCACTGCAATCGACCCCCGCGCTTGGCCAGGCCGTGTTCGCCTATCAGGCCGAGGTCAAGCAGGCCCGCGAAGCCGCGGCGAAGGCGGGCGTGCCGGCGTCGGAAGCCGTGGCGGGCCAACCGGACAGTAAGACCCAGATGCGAAGCCCGTCGCTGGCGATGGCCGCCTCCGACATCGCGGGCCAAACCTCCGCGATGAAATCGTCAGAGGTGGGCGCGGCGCCGATGGCGGCGGCCAATCCGATGCCATCCAATACGCCGCAGCCAGAAGCGGCAAAGCCGCCGCCGCAACCGCTCAACGTGATCCAGAAGACCTTCCGTGCCGAGGCGCTGGCCCGGCTGCAGCGCGCGGTGCTCGCCGATTGCGGGTTCGCCGAACGGCTGGTGGCGTTCTGGTCCAATCATTTCTGTATCTCCGCCAACAAGGGCGAACTGGCGCGGATGTGGGCCGGCTCGTTCGAACGCGAGGCGATCAGGCCGCATGTGCTCGGGCGGTTCGCCGACATGCTGAAGGCGGTCGAGCAGCACCCGGCGATGCTGTTCTTCCTCGATAACCAGCAGTCGCTGGGGCCGGACTCCCGCGCCGGTCAGAACCGCAAGCGCGGCCTGAACGAAAACCTCGCGCGCGAGATCATGGAGCTGCATACGCTCGGCGTCGGCTCCGGTTATACGCAGGAGGACGTCACCTCGCTGGCGCGCATCATCACCGGCTGGACCTTTGCCGGGCGGCAGGGCCAGCTCGGCACGCCCGGCAGCTTCATCTTCAACGCCAACGCGCATCAGCCGGGGCCGCAGACCCTGCTCGGCAGGGTCTACGAGGCGGGTGGCCTCGCGCAGGGCGAGGCGGCGCTCGCCGACATCGCCCGCAACCCCGCGACCGCGACATTCATCGCGACCAAATTCGTCCGTCATTTCGTGGCGGATGAACCGCCGCCGGCGCTGGTGGCGCGGTTGAGGGACGTGTTCACCGCGACCGACGGCGATCTGAAGGCGATGACGATGGCGCTTCTGGACTCCCATGAGGCCTGGACCGCGCCGCTGACCAAGATCCGCAGCCCTTACGAATTCCTCGTTGCGACCGGCCGGCTGCTCGCGCGGGTGCCCGAGGATCCCGGCCTCTATCTCGGCAGCCTGAACACGCTCGGGCAGCCGCTGTGGTCGCCCTCCGGGCCGAACGGGTTTGCCGACACCAACGCAGCCTGGGCAGCGCCGGAAGGGATGAAGCTGCGGCTCGATATCGCGGCGCAGGTCGCCGCTCGTCTGGGCAACAACATCGATCCGCGCGATCTCCTGGAATTCGCTGCCGCCGACGCGGCCTCGGCGGACACGCGGCGGGCGATCGAGCACGCGGAAACGCGGCAGCAGGCCCTGGCGCTGCTTTTGATGTCGCCGGAATTTCAGAGGAGATGACGATGATGGAGTGTTGCGAGGCCTCAAGCGCTTCGGTGACCTCGCGCCGCGCGCTCTTGCTCGGCGGCGCCTCCTTCGCCGCCTGGGCCCATCTGCCGAAATTCGCGCGCGCCGCGGACGGCCGCGATCCGCGCCTGATCGTCGTCATTCTCCGGGGCGCGCTCGATGGACTGGCCACGGTCGCTCCCGTTGGCGACCCTGATTACGCCGGCTTGCATGGTTCGATTGCGCTGACGCACGATGGCCCGCATGCGGCGGTGATGCTGGATTCCTTCTTCGCGCTGCATCCCGCGATGCCGGAATTCGCGCGGATGTACCGGGACAAGCACGCCGCCATTCTCCATGCGGTGTCGACGCCCTATCGCGACCGCTCGCATTTCGATGGTCAGGACGTGCTGGAGAGCGGCTTTGCCGGGCCGGGCCGGGTGCAGTCCGGCTGGCTCAATCGCGCGCTGGAGGTATTGCCTAGAGGCGAGCGGGTGATGAGCGCGCTCGCGGTCGGGCCGACGACGCCGTTGCTGCTGCGCGGCGCGGCTCCGACGGTCGGCTGGGCGCCGGTGGCGCTGCCGCAGGCCGACGACGACACCGCGATGCGGCTGGTCGATCTCTACAGCCATCGCGATCCCGCGCTCGCCGCGGTGCTTTCGCAAGGCCTGCAACTGGAGAAAGCTGCGCAAGGTGACGACATGAAGCCGAAGCCTGGCGGCAACGGCATCGCGGCGATGCGGCTGGTGGCGCGCGGCGCCGCCAAGCTGATGGCGGCGGATGACGGGCCGCGCATCGCAGCCCTCGCCTTCGACGGCTGGGACACCCACGCCAATGAAGGCGGCCCGGTCGGGCGTCTGGCGCAACTGCTCGGGGGCCTCGACCTGGCGCTCGCCGAGTTCGAAAGCGGGCTAAGGGAGCGCTGGCGCGACACCGTGGTCGTGGTCGCGACCGAGTTCGGCCGCACCGCGCGCATCAACGGCACCGACGGCACCGACCACGGTACCGGCACGATCGCGCTCGTGGCGGGCGGCGCGGTCAAAGGCGGCCGGGTGATTTCGGATTGGCCGAGCCTGAAGCCGGCGAGCCTCTATGAAGGCCGCGATCTCGCTCCGACCACCGATCTGCGCACCGTCTTCAAGGGCGTGCTGCACGACCATCTCGGCATCGCCGAGCGCGTGCTGGCAGACAGCGTGTTTCCGGACAGCGCCGCGGCCAAGCCGATGCAGGGACTGGTGGGGTGAAACGCCGCATGATCATTCCGGGGCGATGCCACCGGGGCCGCGCTCGGACCCGGTGGGACCATCCCGGAATGACAACCCTATTTCGTAATCCTGTCGACCTCCGCGATCTCCTCGGCGCTCAGGGTCCAGGCGATCGCCTTCACGTTCTGCTCGACCTGGTCGACGCGGGTGGCTCCCGCGATGACGCTTGAGACCTGCGGCCGGCCTGCGAGCCAGGAGAAGGCGAGTTCGAGCATGGTGTGGCCGCGCGCCTGTGCGAACGCCTGCAACTGCTCGACGATGTCCTCGTTGCGCGGCGTGACGTAGCGGTCGCGCAGCACCGGCGCCTTGGCGAAGCGGGTGTCGTCCGGCGCCGCGGCGCCGCGCTTGTACTTGCCGGTCAGCAGGCCGCTGGCGAGCGGGAAGAACGGCAAAAGTCCGAGCTTGTACTCCTGCGCGGCCGGCAGCAGATCCTTCTCGATGCCGCGCACCACGAGGCTGTATTCGTCCTGGCAGGAGATGAAGCGGCCGACGTTCATCGCGCGTGCGGTGAACTCGGCCTCCGCGATGCGCCAGGCCGGAAAATTGGAATTGCCGATGTAGCGCACCTTGCCCTGGCGCACGAGATCGTCGAGCGCGCGCAGAGTTTCCTCGAGCGGCGTCAGCGGATCGTAGTCGTGCTGCTGATAGAGGTCGATGTAGTCGGTCTTCAGGCGCGTCAGGCTGGCTTCCACCGCCGATATGATGTAGCGGCGTGAGGCGCCCTGTTTGGTGCCGTCGGCCGCCATCGGCTTGGAATATTTGGTCGCGAGCACGATGTCCTTGCGCCGCGCGCCAAGCACCTCGCCGAGCACCGTTTCCGAGCCGCCCTGGCCGGCATAGATGTCGGCGGTATCGAACAGGGTGATGCCGAGATCGATCGCCTTGTGGATCACCTTGCGCGAGGTTTCGAGATCGATGCGCTGGCCGAAATTATTGCAGCCGAGGCCGACGGCGGAGACGCGGAGGCCGGAGCCGCCGAGATTGCGAATGTCCATGCAGTGATCCTGTGAGACTTACCGGGCAGGATCGGCATAGTGCCCCGCTCGCGGCGCAGCCGCAAGATGTGCTCTTGGCTTACGTGCTCTTGGCTTGTGATCTTGCCTTGCAGCTCGAACGGTGAGGCCGATGGTGCGATTGGCAACGCCAAGGTCAGGTACACAAAAAGATGCGGCCCCGGTCAGACGCGGCGACTGACGGGGACCGCTTTGGGGCGCATGATCTGCGACGGGGGGCCTGATCAGGCGCAATCCGACCCTAGCGAGACTTTGTTACGCGCCAGTGACAGCCATAGTTATCCACAAGTTGAAGCAAGGCCTCCGGCCGCTTGGCACGGATCGGAGATGGCGCGGTCGGATCATCCAAAAAGCTTGCGATACACGACGAACCCGGGTCGTTCGGCGACCGTGTCGTAGAGCCGCATCGCGGTGAGATTTGTCTCATGCGTCAGCCAGTACACGCGGCCCGCACCGGCCAGCTTCGCCCGGTCGTAGACGCCGTTGATGAGGGCGCGGCCGACGCCTTTGCCGCGCGCGGCCTCAGCGGTGAACAGATCCTGCAGATAGCAGGTCGGCTCGATCGAGGTGGTGCTGCGATGAAACAGATAGTGCGTCAGTCCGAGCAGCGCGCCGTCACTTTCGGCGACCAGCGCATGCACCGGCTCGTAGCCATCGAAGAAGCGCGACCAGGTCATCGCGGTGATGCGGGGCGCCAGTGCGGTCGCGCCCGATCGCCCGTAGAAGGCGTTGTAGCCGTCCCACAATGGGAGCCATTGGTCGTAATCCTCGGGCGTGACGACGCGGATGGTCAGAGCTTCGGACATTCGTGATTGGACTCTCGGATTTGAGGATGACGGGCGCGACACGCGCAGGCGATAGCTGCGCGGGTGCGATCCGTCAGGTGAGTTGCGAAGGAATGCCCGGACTCTGCAATGTCAGACCGCAACGGCCGGAGCATCGTCGACTTCGGCCGGCCGCCAGTCCATCGGCACAAAGCCGGGTGTCTTCTCCACCCGCCTGAGCCAGGCGCGGATCGCGGGGAAGGTCGAGAGATCATAGTCGCAGCGATCGGCGACGTGGGTATAGCCATAGAGCGCGATGTCGGCGACGGTGAACTGGTTCGCGGCAAAGTAGGCGTTGCTCCTGAGGTGATTTTCCATCACCTGCAGCGCGGCGTAGCCGCGTTCCATCCAGTCTTCCAGCGCGTGCGTCTGCAATTCGCGGCCGCCCTTGACCAGGAGCAGCCAGAAATAGGCGGCGCCGATATTGGGCTCCAGCGCGTGCTGTTCGAAGAACATCCACTGCAAGGCCTCGGCGCGCTCGATCCGCGATTCCGGTGCGAGCGGCGTGCCGCCCGCGACATACCAGAGGATGGCGTTCGATTCCGCGAGATGTCGTCCTTCGCCGACCTCCAGCAAGGGCACCTGGCCGCTTGGATTCATGGCGAGGAAATCGGGCGTGCGGCTTTCACCGCGCAGGATGTCGATCTCGATCGCTTGATAGGGCGCGTTCAACAGTGCGAGTGCAAGGCGGACCTTGTAGCTGTTGCCGGAGCTCTGCATAGAATAGAGTTTGTACATGCGGCGAGGGTCGATCCGTTATCAGTTGTTATCCGCTATAGCGGGTCTTGTAGTGGGGTCTTGTAGTGGGGTCTTGATAGTGGGTCTTGCGAGTCAGGCGCAGCAGGAGGCCGACCAGCGCGCTCAACAATGATGCCGACGGACATGCGCCGCAAGTCCCGGGGGTCGGAAAAAATCTAAAACTCTACCGCAGTGCAAACGCGCGAAAGTTCCTTTCCTCAATTTGAGACAAAACAGATCACGCTTGCGCGAGTTCTGTTTCATGTTTCTCCTTCGCACGGTCGCGAATCGCGCAGCGCAAAATAATTCCAAACAGCGCGAGCAGGACGAGGAGTCCAGGTGGTATGCCGGTGATGCCCGCGACACTGCGCGGCAGCAGCGGCACGATCCGGGCCGCGCCGAGGATGCTGATCTCAGAGGTGTCGAAGCCATCGGACAGGCCGGCGCTGGCTGCGAGTGCGAATGCCAGAGCAGGGATCACGAAGGTCGTCGTCCAGCATGTGCGGTGATGCCATCAAGGTCGCGACGACGACGAGCGTTGCCGCGAGGTTGCGGACGCACCTCGCTGAACGCCGGGTCCAGGCGACGCCGCAGACCGCCATGACCGTTGCCGCCCCTGCACCGCATGGCCGGCTCGATGCCGCCGTCCCACGGGCGCACCGCCGCGAACGCTTTGCAATTTCGCAAATCCGTCGTCTGTTGCGCTCGATCAGGCCATCCGGCAGGCGAGCCATCCGGGGATGGCGAGTAGCCGCAAGACCGAGCAGCATCAGGCTGGAGCCGCGGCGCGCGAGGTCGTCAGCCCTTGGCCGGTTCGCAAGGCTTGCCAGATATGAGCCATTTTGCCACGGATTTTTATGAATGTTGCGCGACCATGCGAGTGTCGCTTTAACGCTCTCTAAAGTTCGTCCGCCGCGGTCAAAGCTTCTTGCGATGCAAGATGACCCGCTTTAGGGTGCCGCGATCCCAGGAAAATCAGAGTCGTGGATCGGTGGCGACACATGGTGTGTTCGCGATGTCTGCAAGGAGATGACGATGCCGTTTCTGTCCGCTGCGCTCGACCGTGTGAAGCCGTCCGCCACCATCGCGGTCACGGATAAAGCACGCGTCCTCAAAGCGGCCGGCCGCAATGTCATCGGCCTCGGCGCCGGCGAACCCGATTTCGATACGCCCGCCAACATCAAGCTGGCTGCGATCCATGCCATCGAGGCCGGCAAGACCAAGTATACCGCGGTGGACGGCATTCCCGAGCTGAAGGAGGCGATCATTGCCAAGTTCCAGCGCGAGAACGGGCTTGCCTACAAGCCCAACCAGATCATCGTCGGAACCGGCGGCAAGCAGGTGCTGTACAATGCGCTGATGGCGACCATCAATCCGGGCGACGAGGTCATCATCCCGGCGCCCTATTGGGTGAGCTATCCCGAAATGGTGGCGCTCGCGGGCGGCGAATCGGTGCCCGTCGTCTGCACCGCGAAGCACGGCTTCAAGCTGCAGCCGGACGATCTGGAAAAGGCGATCACGCCGAAGACCAAATGGATCATTCTCAATTCGCCGTCGAACCCGACCGGCGCCGCCTATTCGCGCGCCGAACTGCAGGCGATCACCGACGTGTTGGTGAAGCACCCGCAGGTCTGGGTGATGACCGACGACATGTACGAACACCTGGTCTATGACGACTTCGTGTTCACCACCCCGGTGCAGATCGAGCCGAAACTGCTCGACCGCACGCTGACCGTGAACGGCGTGTCGAAGGCCTATTGCATGACCGGCTGGCGCATCGGCTATGCCGGCGGACCGGCCGAGCTGATCAAGGCGATGTCGACGATCCAGTCGCAATCGACGTCGAACCCGTCGTCGATCTCGCAATGGGCGGCGGTCGAAGCGCTCAACGGTCCGCAGGATTTCATCGGCGAGAACAACAAGGTCTTCAAGGAACGTCGCGATCTCGTGGTCTCGATGCTCAACCAGGCCAAGGGCATCGAATGCCCGCGGCCGGAAGGCGCCTTCTACGTCTATCCGTCCTGCGCAGGGACGATCGGAAAGACCGCGCCGTCGGGCAAGCTGATCGGCAATGACGAGGATTTCGTCACCGAGCTTCTGGAGGGCGAAGGCGTCGCGGTGGTGCAGGGCTCGGCCTTCGGACTGGGCCCGGCGTTCCGGATTTCCTACGCGACCAAGACCTCCGATCTCGAGGAAGCCTGCAAGCGGATCCAGCGCTTCTGCGGTAATTTGAGGTAGTCAAGCGACTTAATCGATCGCGGGTTCGACATTTCGAAGATCCGCTTCGGAGACGCCATGTTTTCGACATGGCGCCTCCCTTCTCTCCTCCCGTGGATTCAAAGAGCTCGGGGGGATGCATGCGGTCGATGCTCGGCATTGCCATCGTTTCGCTGCTGGTGCCGATGGCGGGCGCCGATGCGTCGCCGCTCAACGCCGGTTTCCTGGAGTGCCAGGGCGGCCGCAGCATCGGATATATCGTCGGCTCGGTTGCCAATCTCGATTGTGTCTATCGCAGTCATGGCCGTCCTCCCGAAGCCTATATCGCCATCATCCGCCGCTTCGGACTGGACCTCGGCGTGACCGAACAGACCAGATTCGCCTGGGCCGTCAGCGCACCGGTCAGCCGGTTTGAACGCGGCGAACTCGCCGGAACCTATGGCGGCCTCAGTGCCAGCGCTTCCGTCGGAGTTGGCTTCGGCGGCAACTTCCTGGTCGGCGGTCCGGGCAACGCCTATGCGCTGCAGCCGATCAGCATGCAGGGCCAGACCGGTTTCAATCTCGCAGCCGGCGTCGCCGGGATCGAGCTCAAGCCGGTGCTGTCGAGCCGGGGTGCGCCTCGCCTCGGTCGTCATCGTTTCCAGGGTTGAAACGATCGTGATGTGGAATGGCCCGCGCACGCGTCACGAGGACTCACACAATCTGGCACAGCCGCCGCCATTATGTCATAGAGGAGGCAGGGCCAGGAGCGACCTGAGTTGTTCCGGTTTCCGGTCGGGCTTCAAGATGTTTCAATCGGAGTTTTGTTCATGCGCCGCTCTTTCGCCTGTGCCTGGCTAGCCGCCGCCTTCATGATTGCATCCGTTGCCGGTGCTCACGCGCAGCGTATGCGCGTCGGGGTGCTCGAGTGCCGCGGCGGCGCCAGCATTGGCTTCATCGTAGGCTCCGTGACCAACCTCGGCTGCGTGCTGCGCGCCGAAGGGGCGCCGGAGGATCGCTATGTCGCCACCATCCGCAAGGTCGGGATTGACCTCGGCATCACCCAGGAATCCTCGCTGGCCTGGGTGGTCTACGCGCCGGTGGAGCGGATCGGTCCCGGCGATCTCTCGGGCGACTATGCGGGTGCGCAAGGCAGCGCATCGGTCGGTGTCGGCGTCGGCGGCAACGTGCTGGTCGGGGGGTCTGCGAACTCCATCGCGCTGCAGCCGCTCAGCGTGCAGGGACAGGTCGGCCTGAATGTTGCCGCGGGCCTGGCAAGCCTCGAGCTCCGGCCCGGCCGGTAATTTTTGATCCACTGTTCTCCCGCTGCTCTCCCGCAAGACTGCGGGGGGAGGGAGAAAGTTGAGAACGACAATGGCTTGCGAAGGTCGGCCTGGCGGCGGATCGGCGTAGCCAAGTTTTTGACGTCAAAAGTCCCGGAAGGTGCCGCGTGCTGGTCCGGATGGTTCTCCTGCAACGCAGCGACGATTTCCTGCTTGCCAAATCGAATTGGCAGGCAGAGCATTTGTGCTTGCCGACCCAATCAAGGGCCGAGCTCCAGAAGAAGGAGACGGCGAATGGGACAAGACGTCAGAAGTCCCCGCGGTCCCCGGTGCATTGCGCTGGTGGGCCCTTTCCAAAGCGGTAAAACCACACTTCTCGAAGCGATCCTGGCGCGCACGAATGCCATTCCGCGCGTCGGCAGCGTCGACGCCGGAACCTCCGTTGGCGATGCGAGTCCCGAAGCACGCCATCACAAGATGAGCGTCGGCCTCACGGCCGCCACGACGAGCTTCATGGGCGACAGCTACACCTTCATCGATTGTCCGGGCTCGGTGGAATTTCTTCACGACATGCGCGCGGCACTTCCTGCGGTCGACGCCGCGGTGGTGATCTGCGAGGCCGACGAGAAGAAGCTGCCGCAGCTCCAGCTCATCCTGCGCGAGCTGGAAGATCTCGGCATTCCCAGATTCCTCTTTCTCAACAAGATCGACCGCGCCAACAAGCGCATCCGCGAGACGCTCGCGGTCCTGCAGCCGGCCTCGCGGGTCCCTCTGGTGCTGCGCCAGATTCCGATCTGGAACGGCGAACTGATCGAGGGCTTCGTCGATCTCGCGCTCGAACGCGCCTTCGTCTATCGCGAGCACAAGGCCTCCGAAGTGATTGCGCTCGAAGGCGGCAACCGCGATCGTGAGAAGGAAGCGCGCTTCTCGATGCTGGAGAAGCTCGCCGATCACGATGACGCGCTGATGGAGCAGCTGCTCGACGATATCGAGCCGCCGCGCGACGCGGTGTTCGACGATCTCGCCAGCGAACTGCGCCAGGGCGTGATCTGCCCGGTGCTGCTCGGCTCCGCTCTGCGCGAGAACGGCGTGCTGCGCCTGTTGAAGGCCTTGCGCCACGAGGCGCCGACGGTGGCCGAGACCGCGCGCCGGCTCGGCATTTCCTCGCAGAAGGATGCGCTCGGCTATGTGTTCAAGACCCTGCATCTGCAGCATGGCGGCAAACTGTCGCTGACGCGGCTGTTCGCCGGTCATCTCGACGACGCTGCGACCCTGCATTCCGCGTCCGGCGAGATTGCGCGGGTGTCCGGCATCTATGCGGTGAGCGGCGGCCATGACAGCAAGCGTCCTGCCGCCGAGGCCGGCGACACCGTCGCGCTCGGCAAGCTCGACAGTTTCAAGTCCGGCGACACCATCGCCAGCGGCAAATCCGCGCCGGCTGCGCTGATCAAGGTCGAACCGGTGCCGCCGGTGCTGGCGCTCTCGATCGCGGCCGTCGACCGCAAGGACGACGTCAAGCTCGGCCAGTCGATGCTGCGTCTGAACGAGGAAGATCCGTCGCTGACGATGGTGCATAATCCGCAGACCCACGACATCGTGTTGTGGGGGCAGGGCGAGATGCATTTGCGCGTCGCCCTGGAGCGGCTGCGCGAGCGGTTCGGCGTCAATGTCAAATCGCATGCGCCGGGGATCGGCTATCAGGAGACCATCCGCAAATCGGTCACCCAGCGTGGGCGCCACAAGAAGCAGTCGGGCGGCCACGGTCAGTTCGGCGACGTCGTGCTGGAGATCAAGCCGTTGCCGCGCGGCGAAGGCTTCAAGTTTGATGAAAAGGTCGTCGGCGGCGCCGTGCCGCGCAATTATATCGGCGCGGTGGAGGAGGGGGTACGCGACGGCTTGCTGCGCGGGCCGCTCGGCTTTCCCGTGATCGACGTCCTGGTGACGCTGACCGACGGCTCCTATCACAGCGTCGATTCGTCCGATCTGGCGTTCCGCACCGCCGCGCGGGTCGGCGTCAGCGAAGGGCTGCCACAGTGCCAGCCGGTGCTGCTGGAGCCGATCTACACGGTCGAGATCGTCTGTCCCACCGACGCGACCGCGAAGATCAACGCGATCCTGTCGGCGCGGCGCGGGCAGATTCTCGGTTTCGATACCCGCGAGGGCTGGTCGGGCTGGGATTGCGTCCGGGCGATGATGCCGGAAGCCGAGATCGGCGAACTGATCGTCGAGCTGCGCTCGGCGACCGCCGGCGCCGGCGGCTTCACCCGGCAGTTCGATCGCATGGCCGAGGTCATCGGCCGTGCCGCCGATCAGATCATCGCCGCGCATCGCGACGCGGCGTGATCGGAGTGTCGTGACTTCGGCTTCGTCGCCGCCGCAGGCTCGCTTGACCTCTCCCGCTTGCGGGGGAGGCTGGCGCGTGCGAACAGCGCGGTGGAGCCGGCAAACTGCGAGTAATGTCCGGATCGCCCTCTCCCCAGCCCTTCCCGCATGCCGAAGAGGGAGCCCACTTCCTGTGTCGCGGCAGATCAATCTGATCCCCCATACTCTCAACTGATCGTTCCCCCAACCGGGTCGCAAGCCGCCATCGATCACTGATGTCCGGCGATGGAGCTCGGTTGGCATGGCAGCACAAGCCGGCCTCGCTGCAGCGGTGTGGGTCGCCCGGTCACGGCGCATCGTGATATTTCACACGTATAAATTGATGCTTGAAACTGGTATTCATATTGGGTAGCACTATGCGTCATGATTGAGAGAACCCCATGATCACCGCCAATCAGCTCAGGGCGGCGCGCGCGCTCCTGAACATCGATCAGCGGCAAATGGCTGAACTGTCGGACCTGTCGGTGCCGACCATTCAGCGCATGGAAGCCAGCGATGGCGTTGTCCGCGGCAATGTCGACTCTCTCATGAAGCTCGTCTCTGCGCTCGATGGCGCCGGGATCGAACTGATCAATCCGGGAGCTCCCAGCACGGCCGGTGGCCGGGGCGTCCGGCTCAGAGAGCACGTCACAGCGCCGAAGCTGGCCCGGTCGCCCGGTCCACCGCGCACGCCCGAGCGGGCGCGGTGAATTTGTGGCCAGCTTGCCATTGAACCTTCCGCAACGCGATCATTGAGGCGATGGTCACGACGCCACGGTGCCGCTGTCGACGCGTTCGAGCAGGGCAAGAAGACCTCGCAGCATCGCGATCGGAGCAGGCGGGCACCCTGAGATGTGCAGGTCGACCGGGATGACCGCGGCGACGCCGCCGACCACCGCGTAGCTGCCGGCGAAACATCCGCCGTCGCGGGCGCAGTCGCCGACGGTGACCACCCATTTCGGATTGGGTGTGGCGTCGTAGGTGCGCAGCAGGGCGTCGCGCATATTCCTGGTCACGGGACCGGTCACCATCAGCACATCGGCGTGGCGCGGCGAGGCGACGAAGCGCAGGCCGAAGCGCTCGACGTCGTAATAGGCATTGTTGAGCGCGTGGATTTCGAGCTCGCACCCGTTGCACGATCCGGCATCGACCTCGCGGATCGAGAGACTTCGCCCGAGCCGCCGCCGCGCCGCGACACCGACGGCGGTCGCGAGTTCGCTCAGTGCGGCATCGTCCGGCGATGGCGCCTGCTCGGTCAGTGGCAGGCGGAACAGGTTTTGGAAAAGCAGTTTGCGCATCTGGTGCGGTCTCTCTTGTGTGACGCGTTTGTCTTCACGTGAACCGGTGCTCACTTCGCGCGAAAACGCTCTTGTTCGGACACCCTCCGAACCTCATCCTGAGGAGCATCGCGCAAGCGATGCGTCTCGAAGGATGGCCCCGGGCAACGTCCGTGCAGGCCACCATCCTTCGAGACGCAAACCTTCGCCTTAGGGGCGAAGGCTTGCTCCTCAGGATGAGGTCGGAGTGCCTGGAGACGAGAGCTTTCATGAATTCGATCCACTAAATGTCCTGGCCCGAATAGGAACAGTTGAACGATTTGTTGCAGAGTGGAAAATCCGCAACGATGTTGCCTTCGATCACAGCTTCCAGCAGCGGCCATTGAAACCACGAGGGGTCGCGCAGGTGGCAGCGGTCGACGACGCCGTCGTGCAGGCGCAGCCAGACCAGGATGTCGCCGCGAAAGCCCTCGACGATCGCCATGCCTTCGCGCGCCTCGGGCCGCGGCCCGATCGCGGTCACCAGAGGTCCTTCGGGCAACTGGTCCAGGATCTGGCCGATCAGCGACAGACTCTGCTCGACCTCGCGCACCCTGATCCAGACCCGCGCGTTGACATCGCCCTCGCTCAGGACCGGCACCTCGAAGCGCAGGCGATCATAGGGCGGATAGGCCAGCGTCCTGCGTGCATCGAACGATCGTCCCGAGGCGCGGCCGACATAGCCACCGGCGGCGTATTGCCGGGCCAGAGCGGGTTTGAGAATTCCGGTATCGACGGTGCGATCCTGCAGCGACGCGGTGTTGTCGTAGAGTTCCACCAGCGCCGGGAAGCGCAGGCGGATGTTATCCAGCATGGTCCGGATGGCTCCTGCGCCTTGCGTCGTGAAATCGCGCGCCGCGCCACCGGGCACGATGACATCCCGCATCAGGCGATGGCCGAATGCAGTGTCGGCGGCGCGCAGCACGCGTTCGCGCAGGATGCTGCAATGGGCGTGGATCAGCGCGAAGGAGGCATCGTTGCAGATGGCGCCGATGTCGCCGAGATGGTTGGCGAGCCGCTCCAGTTCGGCGAGCAAAGCGCGCAGCCAGACCGCGCGATCCGGCACAACGACGTCCAGGGCGGCTTCAACGGCGCGCGAAAACGCGAAGGCATAGGCAACGGTGCTGTCGCCCGAGACGCGCCCCGCGAGCTGGACGGCGCGCCCGAGCGTAGCCCCGTTCATCAGCCCTTCGATGCCCTTGTGGGTATATCCCAGCCGCTGTTCGAGGCGGACCACCGTCTCGCCGCTTGCGGTGAAGCGGAAATGTCCGGGCTCGATGATGCCGGCATGCACCGGACCGACCGCGATCTGGTGCATGCCGCCGCCGTCCACCGGGAGGAAGCTGTAGGGTGCCGGCTCCTCCGGCACGTCGATGCGAGCCGCAAGCGGAAAGCAAACGCCCCAGCGATCGTGATCGAGCCAGGGGCGGGTGTCGGGCAAGCCGTCCGCCGACAGGCCGAACAAATCATTGATGGTGCGATCCAGGCGCAGCGCCGGGGGGTGCTGCGCGCCGACCGACGGATAGACGCCGCCGGGACATTCCAGGCTGAGGACTGCGATCTCCGCCGTAGCTTCGTCGGCGACAGCCATGTGCACCGTCGCAGGTTCACCCCAGAGCCCAAGCAAACTCCAGCGTCCCGCGGCGAGTTCGCCCGCTGCAAATTTCCACGCCGGCGCATCGATCACGGCGCGCGGCCAGGGGCCGTGCTGCTCGACCTTGCGGCCCTCCTGCATGAAATCGGTCAGCGACGACATGTCAGTTGATCCTATCCAAGAAGGCGCGCGACGTGCTGGAACCAGACCACGAGCGGCGCGGGAAGATAGATTCCGGCGCCGAGAACCAGCGCGAGATGCGCAAACATCGGCAAATAGGACGCCTCGGCCGGCGCCGTGCTGCCGCGCGGCTGGCCGAAGGCGACACTGGTCAGCCGCAACGTCAACGCGCCGAAGGCGAGCAGGAGTCCGAACACCAGCACGATCGCAAGCAGCGGCTGCCGCGCAAAGGTTGAACTGACGACGAGGAATTCGCTCATGAAGATGCCGAGTGGCGGCAGCCCCGCGATCGCGACGACGCCGACCACCAGCCCCCATCCGAGCACGGGATGGGTCACCGTGAGGCCGCGGATCCTGGAGATGCGCTGGGTGCCCTTGATCTGGGAAATATGGCCGACGGCGTAGAAGATCGCCGACTTGGTCAGGCTGTGCATGACCATGTGCAGCAGGCCGGCGAAATTGGCGAGCGGGCCGCCCATGCCGAACGCGAACACGATGATGCCCATGTGCTCGATCGATGAATAGGCGAACAGGCGTTTGATGTCGCGCCGGCGATACAGCATGAAGGCGGCGAAGACCAGCGAGACCAGGCCCATCGTCACCATCAGGGGGCCGGGGGAAATTGCCGCCGGATTGGCGGCGAGCAGGATCTTGAAGCGCAGCAGCGCGTAGAGCGCGACGTTGAGCAGCAGGCCCGACAGCACCGCCGATATCGGCGTCGGCCCCTCGGCGTGGGCGTCGGGCAGCCAGGCATGCAGCGGCGCCAGCCCGACCTTGGTGCCATAACCGAGGAAGAGGAAGATGAACGCGACATTGAGAAGAGCCGGGTCGAAATTCCGCGCGTGCTCGATCAGCAGCGTCCACACCATGGCGTCCTGGCCCTCGCCGACCACCGGGCGCGCCGCCATGTAGACTAGGATGGTGCCGAACAACGCCAGCGCGATGCCGACGCTGCCGAGGATGAAATATTTCCACGCCGCTTCCAGCGCGGCGTGGGTGCGATAGATGCCGACCATGAGCACGGTGGTCAGGGTCGCGATTTCCACCGCGACCCACATCAGGCCGATGTTGTTCGACACGAAAGCGAGGTTCATGCCGAACATCATGGTCTGGTACATGGCGTGGTAGAAACGCAGATAGACCGGCGTCAACCGCGCGCTTTCGAGCTCGTGCGCGATGTAGCTCGCGCTGAAGATGCTGGTGGTGAAGCCGACGAAGGTGTTGAGGACGATGAAGACGATGTTCAGATCGTCGATCAGCACATAGGGCCCCGGCTCCGGGCGCGCGATCAGCAACAGCGACAGCGCCGACAGGAATGTCGCGAGACTCGCCACGACGTTCAGCCGCGCCGTCAGCCGGTAGCCGGGCAGCACCGCCAGCAGCGCCGCCGAGACGATCGGAATCACCAGAACCGCCGTCACGGGATTGAACGAGAATCCGCTCATCGCTGCTCGCCCCGGAAGTCGTCGAGGGCCGAGACGTCGACGGAATCGAAGCGTTCGCGGATCCGGAACAGGAAGATGCCGATGACGATGAAGGCGATCAGGATCGAGAAGGCGACGCTGATCTCGACCACGAGCGGCATGCCCTTGGCGCCGGTCGCCGCCAGCACCAGTCCGTTTTCGAGCGACATGAATCCCACGACCTGACTGACGGCGTTGCGGCGCGTCACCATGACCAGAAGGCCGAGCAGGACGACGGAGAGGGCGAAGGCGAGATCCTCGCGCGCCAGCGGATCGGCCTCCGCGGTCACCCGCAGCATCAGCACCATCGAGAGCGCGACCAGCGCCATCCCGGCCAGCATGGTCGGGCCGATGCCAACCGCCGATTCGATGTCACGATGGATTCCGAGCTGCTTGACGATGCGATGCAGCGCCACCGGAATGACGATCGCCTTGAACACCAGCGCGATGACGGCCGTGATGTAGAGGTGAGGGGCGTCCTGGACATAGGCCTGCCATGCGACGGACGCCGCGAGGACCAAAGCGTGGAGGGTAAACACGTTGAGCAGCGAGTAGAGCCGGTCCTGGTACAGCATCATGAGGCTGATCAGGACCAGCCCGCCGGCCAGCGTATGCGAGATGTCGAAGGCCAGGCTGTGCATCTGCATCAGAAACTCCTCGACACGAACAGGAGCAGGGTGCCGAGCAGGCCCAGCATGAGCGCCGCCCCGAGGAATTGCGGCACGCGGAAGACGCGCATTTTCGCGGTCGCGGACTCGAACAGCGCGAGGAAGAAGCCGGCGACCGCCAGCTTGAAGACGTAGACACCGGCGCCGATGGCATAGGCCAGCGGGCCGGCCCCGAACAGTGCGATCTTCCAGGGCGCGAACACGCAGGCGATCAGCGAGGTGTAGAGCAGGAGCTGAAGCGCCGCGCCGAACTCGATCATCGCCAGATGCCGCCCCGAATATTCGAGCACCATGGCCTCGTGCACCATGGTGAGTTCGAGGTGCGTGGCGGGATTGTCGACGGGGATGCGCGCGTTCTCGGCGAGCGCCACCATGAACAGCGCGACCAGCGCCATGCCGAGCGACACCCGCAGTCCGACATAGGAGGAGCCGAGGAAGTTGGCGACCGTCGAGAGCTGGGTCGAGCCGGCCACCAGCGCCATGCAGAACACGATCAGCAGCATCGCCGGCTCCGCAAGCGCCGCGATCATGACTTCGCGGCTGGAGCCGATGCCGCCAAAACTGGTGCCGACATCCATCCCGGCGAGCGCGAGGAAGAAGCGCGCGCTTCCCAGCAGCGCGACAATGGCGATCAGGTCGGCGGTCCAGTTGAACAACAGGCCGGTCGCGAAGGTCGGCACCAGGGCGGCGGCAACCCAGATCGCGGCAAAGGTGATGTAGGGCGTGACGCGGAACAGCCACGACGCGTTGTCGGCCAGCACCACTTCCTTGCGCAGCAGTCGCAGCAGATCCCGATACGGTTGAAACATCGACGCGCCCTGACGGCGCAGGAGCCGCGCCTTGATCTTGCGGACGAAGCCGGTCAGCAGCGGCGCGAGCAGCAGCACCAGCAGCATCTGCGCGCCCTGCACCAGGATGTCCGCGATCACGACCATATGGCCAGCACCAGAAGCAGCGTGACGAGGGTTGCGAACACCAGGCTGAGATAACGCCGGATGGTCAGGAACTGCAGACGGTTGAGCCGTTCGGACGACCAGGCGACCGCGCCGGTGATCGGCGCGTAGAGTCCCTCCCAGACCAGATCATGCAGTTCGATCCGAAGCCGCGCCGGCCTGGTGTCGCCGGGTGGCGGCATGTCGACGTGGTCGCGGGCATGGAACACGAGGGTGCCGAACACGCGCCGGATCGGCTGCGCGAAGCTTGCGCTCGAATATTGCGCGGCGGGCACGGGGTCCGAATAACCGCAGCCCCAGGCCGGTCCCCGCCGCAACGCGCGCGACGCGAAGCGATGGACGATAGAGACCGCCAGCGATGCGGACAGCGCGATGAAGATCATCACCAGCAGCCCGTTATAGGAGCTGCGGCTCTCTCCCATCGGCGCGATCGAGAGCCAGGCTTCGTTGGCCTGGATCGGCATGCGGTCGCCGAGGATCTCGAGCACGACCGGCGCGAGCGCGTCGATCACCAGTCCCGGCAGGATTCCGGCGAGCAGGCAGAGCGCGGCGAGGATGAACATCGCCGCCAGCGAATAGCGGTCGACTTCGACGGCGGTTTCGGCCGCGACACTGCGCGGTCGTCCGAGAAAGGCCACGCCATAGGCCTTGACGAAACACGCCGCGGCTAGCGCCGCCGCCAGCGCCAGCATGGCGCCGACCGCCGGCACCATGATCTTCAGCGCCCATTGCGGCAGCTCCGGACTTTGCAGCACGGCCTGGAAGATCAGCCATTCCGACACGAAGCCGTTGAAGGGCGGCAGCGCCGAGATCGCAACGCAGCCGACCAGAACGGCGAAGCTCGTCTGCGGCATGCGGCGAATGAGGCCGCCCAATTTGTCCATGTCCCGCTGTCCCGTCGCGGTCAGGACGGCGCCGGCGCCGAAGAACAGCAGGCTCTTGAAGAAGGAATGGTTGAGCACGTGGAACAGGGCCGCCGTGAAGGCGAGCGCCGCAGCCAGCTTCTGGCCATTGGCCTGAAACGCCAATGCAAGCCCCAGCGCCACGAAGATGACGCCGATGTTTTCGATCGTCGAATAGGCGAGCAGGCGTTTCAGGTCGGTCTCCATCATGGCGTAGAGGATTCCCATGACGGCGGTGATGCTGCCGAGGCAGAGCACGACAACGCTCGCCGACCAGATCGGCGGTCCCAGGAGATCGAACACCACGCGAATGAAGCCGTAGATCGCGACCTTGGTCATGACCCCGCTCATCAGTGCCGAGACGTGACTCGGCGCTGCAGGATGGGCCAGCGGCAGCCAGACATGCAGCGGCACCAGGCCCGCCTTCGAGCCGGCGCCGAGCAGCATCAGGATCAGCACCAGCGCCGCCGCCGAGGGCGTGTGCGACGCCGCGCGGATGGCCGCAAAGCCATAATCGCCCGCAGGTCCCGCCAAGAGGCCGAAGGCCAGCAGCAATGCCAGCGTGCCGAAGCTTGCCATCACGAGATAGACGTAGCCTGCCTTGGCATTGCCGGCTTCGCGGTGATGCGCCATCACCAGCGCCCAGGACGCCAGCGACATGAATTCCCAGCACAGCAGATAGGAAAATGCATCGTCCGCCAGCACCACCAGATTCATGCCGGCCAGAAAGGCGGGAAAGAACGGCAGCACGCGATGCGGCGCGGGATCGTGGTGGCCGTAGCCGAGACCGTAAAGGCTTGCCGCCGCGCCTCCCAGGTTGACGACGACGAGGAAGAACGACGCCAGTGCGTCCAGGCGGAAATGGGCGCCGAGCCAGGGCAAACCGATCGGCAGGATCAACTCGGAAGGGGTAACCGTTCCGCCAAACAGCCACCGCAACGATCCGATCAAGGCGATCGTCGAGACGGCCAGCGCGGCGCCGTAGATCACGGCCGTCGCAAGCGTCGAGCGACTGAGCGCAACCGCCAGGACGGCCAGTCCGAGCAGTCCGGCAACACACAACATTTGCAAGACGATGGCTGACATCAGCGCGCCCTTGGCCTGCCTGACGGACGGGACGAGCCCGAAACGGCTTTCAGTCGCACGCCGCGCCCCAGCGAATTGCTGACGGCTCCCTCGTCGATCATCTCGATTCCAGCAGTTTCGAATGCGGCGATGAGTTTGACCAGCGAGTCGACATTGCCCCGGACCATGGTTTCGCTCGCCTCCATGCGCTGGATGGTCGGCACGGAAAGCCCGGACAGGCCTGCGAGTTGGCGCTGATCGAGCCCGAGCAGCGCCCTGGCAGCCCGCAATTGAGCCGCGGTGATCATTGTCCGGCCTTACCCGTCGGGACCCCAGCCAATATCAGATATCAACGCTGCATGATAATTAATGATGTTAAAGTGTCAATAAGTGATATTTAAAATATCTAATCTAAAGGCTGGATCTCGGTGGTCCGCGTGGACCTTCCCGAGCCTCGGTGTGCTCGGATGTCCCGATCGGACCAGCTTTCATGAAGACTGCACGGCATCGCGGTGTGTCGGGAGCATGTGAGCCGGCTCTGACGTCTGCTTGATTGGTGCCGTAACGTCGTGCTCGCCTCTGCGCTGAGTGCGCTCGCGGGAGTATCGCTGCATGCGTCTTCAAGCGAAGGGGAGGCCAGGAAAACGCGTTGGAATCCCACATTGACAGCGGCCGCGGCTTGTCCGAATTGACGGGCATGACCGACGACACCACGACCCGGGCCGCGTGCCTGATCGGATGGCCGGCCGCGCATTCGCGCTCGCCGCTGATCCATCATTACTGGCTGCGCAAGCTTGGCATCACCGGGGGCTACAGTATCGAGGCGATACCGCCCGAAGGCTTTGCCGAATTCGTGCTGAACCTCGCCGGCCATGGCTTTGTCGGCGCCAATGTCACCAAGCCGCACAAGGAGCGCGCGCTGGCGCTGACCGCGCCGGATGAGCGGGCGCGCGCCGTCGGCGCCGCCAACACGCTGTGGTACGAGGGGAGCGAACTGCGTTCGACCAATACCGACGTCGAGGGCTTCATCGGAAATCTCGACGCCAGCGTGCCGGGATGGGATGCAATCGAGGACGCGCTCGTGCTCGGGGCCGGCGGCTCCTCGCGCGCGGTGGTGTTCGGGCTTCTGGAGCGCGGCATCGCGCGCGTGGTGGTGGCCAATCGGACCGTCGAGCGGGCTCGTGCGCTGGCCGATCAGTTCGGCCCCAAGGTCACGCCGGTGCCGTGGGGGGCAATCGGGGAGTGGCTGCCGCGCGCGGGACTTCTGGTGAACACCACTTCGCTCGGCATGCCTAGCCAGCCCGCGCTCGACATCGACGTCGGCCGTCTGCCGTCGCGGGCCGTGGTGGGCGATAATGTCTATGTGCCGCTCGAAACACCGCTGCTGGCCGCCGCCAAGGCGCGCGGATTGAGGACCGCCGATGGGCTCGGCATGCTGCTGCATCAGGCTGTCAGGGGATTTGAATTGTGGTTCGGGCAGCGGCCCGAGGTCACGGCGGAGCTTCGCGCACTAGTTGAAGCCGATCTCACGCGGGTCTGATCTCCGCGGACTCTCACGAAAAGTTTGAACCGGAATATCGCGCCGGAGCTGGGGTCTTGTCGTGCAGCCGCCCATTTGAAATCCGACAATCGTCGCTGTCTTTCGGAGATCCGTTCATGCTCGCCCGCCGTTCCACGCTCGCTCGTCCGCTCGCCGCCATTGCCATGGTCGCGGCATCCGCCCTCTCAGCGATCGCCCAGCAGTCACCGACGCCGTCACGGGTCCGCGGCACCATCGAGGGCGTCGAAGGCGATGTCGTTGCGGTGAAATCGCGCGGCGGCGAGGAGGTCAAGCTGCACATGACCGGCGACATCCGGATCGTCGGCATCACCAGGATCTCGCTCGCCGACATCAAGGTCGGCTCCTTCATCGGCACCACCACCGTGCCCGGCGCGGACGGCACGCCGAGCGCGGTCGAGGTGCACGTGTTTCCCGAAGCGATGCGCGGCACCGGGGAGGGCTCGCGGCCGTACGATCTCAAGCCGAATTCGACCATGACCAACGCGACGGTGGCCGAGAGCGTGGTCGGCAATGACGGTCATACCCTGCTGATCAAATACAAGGATGGCGAGAAGAAAGTCGTGGTGTCTTCGGAAACCCCCGTCGTGACCTACGTTCCCGCCGACAAGTCCGACCTCAAGGTGGGCGCCAAGGTCATCGCCTTCATGAAGACGCTGCCCGACGGTTCGATCGAGACCAACCGCATCAGCGTTGGCCGCGACGGCCTGACGCCGCCGATGTGACGCGAAACGTCATTTCCGGACGCCGCCACTGTCGCAAACAGGAATAGCGGTTGGCCGACGGGGTTTTCCAGTGATTGTGGTCAATCAGGGCGAGGAGATCGTGTCATGCCGGAACAAACAATAATGCGGGGATTTGCGCGCGCGCTGACGGTCTTGGCGGTGTTCGGGGTTGTTGCGCTGGCTCAGGCCCAGCAGCCGCCGACGGTCCGCATTCGCGGGACCATCGAGGCCGTCGATGGCGCCATGCTGTCGATCAAGTCGCGCGAGGGCACCGACATGAAGGTGCGAATGACCGACAACGTCGCGGTGTTCGCGGTTGTGAAGACCGAATTGTCGGAGATCAAGGAAGGTTCTTATATTGGCGTCACGGCGATGCCTGAGCCGGATGGCACCCAGAAAGCGGTTGCGGTGCACATTTTCCCTGAGAACCAGCGCGGTGCTGCCGAAGGTTTCCGGCCCTGGGATCAGCGCCCGAACTCGACCATGACCAATGCCACCGTCGCCCAGACCGTGAAAGGCACCGACGGCCAGAACATCTTGGTCAAATACAAGGACGGCGAAAAGAAAGTCGTGGTGCCGCCGGAGACGCCGATCGTCACCTTCGTCGCGAGCGACAAGTCGGAGGTCAAGCCGGGCGCCAAGATCATCATCTTCGGCGCGGTCAAGAAGGACGACGGCACGCTGGAAGCCAACCGCGTCAATGTCGGCCGCGATGGAATTACGCCGCCGATGTGAGGCGAAACGCAACTCCCTCAGCGGGTCGTCCCCGCGCAGGCGGGGACCCATAACCACTGATGCCTGTTGAGACGTCGCGCTGTGGCCCCCGCCTTTGCAACCAGGGGCGCCTGTGGTTATGGGTCCCGGCTCGCGCGCGAAGAGCGCTTGGCCGGGACGACGATCTGCCTCAATCCGCCAGCACGCGCTCGTCGATATCGGCGATGGTGTTGACGCCGCACAGGCCCATCGTCGTGTTCAATTCCTTGGCGATGATATCGATCGCCTTGGCTACACCGGCCTGACCGGCGGCCCCCAGCCCGTAGGCATAGGCGCGTCCGAGCATGCAGGATTTGGCGCCGAGCGCGAGCGCGCGCATCACGTCCTGGCCCGAGCGGATGCCGCCGTCGAACATGACTTCCATCTGCGAGCCGATGGCGTCCGCAATCTCCGGCAGCACCTCGATCGAGGATGGCGCGCCGTCAAGCTGCCGGCCGCCATGATTCGAGACCACGATCGCCTGCGCGCCGCTTTTCGCCGCGATCTCCGCGTCCTCGACGTCGAGAATGCCCTTCAGGATCAGCTTGCCCGGCCAGATCGAGCGGATCCAGTCGATGTCTTTCCAGGTCAGCGTGGTGTCGAATTGCGACGCCGTCCATTCCGAGAGCCGCGTGAGGTCCTCGGTGTTTTTGACGTGGCCTGCGATATTGCCGAAGGTGCGCCGCTTGCCGCGCAACACGCCGGACACCCAGGCCGGCTTGGTGGCGAAATCGAACAGCTTCGAGAGCGACCATTCCGGCGGCACCGACATGCCGTTCTTGATGTCCTGGTGGCGCTGGCCGATCACCTGCAGGTCGACGGTCAGCACCAGCGCACTGCACTTGGCCGCGATCGCGCGCTCGATCAGCGACTTGATGAAGCCGCGGTCCTTCATCACGTAGAGCTGGAACCAGAACGGCTTGTCGACGGCGCCGGCGATATCCTCGATCGAGCAGATCGACATCGTGCTCTGGGTGAAGGGAATGCCCGCCGCCTGCGCGGCACGGCAGGCGTGAATTTCGCCATCGCCATGCTGCATGCCCAGCAGACCGACCGGCGCCAGGATCAACGGCAGCGCCGACGGCTCGCCGAGGATGGTGGTCGACAGATCGCGCCTGGAGACGTCGACGAGAATCCGCTGCCGGAACCGGATCTGCTGCAGGTCGTCGTGGTTCGCATGCAAGGTCTGCTCGGAATAGGAGCCGCGGTCCGCATAGTCGAAGAACGCCTTTGGTACGCGGCGCTTGTGCAGCAGACGCAGATCCTCGATGCAGGTGATGTGCTTCATGGACGTTCCCGGCCCTTCCAACTGTCGCGTTGGATGTCCTCTAGCACGCCCGCGTGCGCGGCAAAACTTGGATGGAGCAGCGTATGCTGTCTTCTGTCGTTTGCCGTTGGCCGCGACATGCGTGGCGGGACGCGAGTGTCTGCGTGGCCGAGATTCGCCGGGAGCGAACGGTTAACCAGGCGCGAAGCCGGCGTTTCCCTGCTCGAAGCCACCGCGAGGCCACCCGCAGCGGGGTGCCGTTGGGCCGAAAATTTTTGTGGAAACATAAGGTTAACGGGCCGTTCCGGGCGCGGGTCATGGTAATCATTCATCATATTTTTTGAACCCATTTTAGTGCTATTGGCTTTATAAGATGCCGCGACCGGTTCACCCCAGGGTTGGGACCTGCGCTGGATTGACGAAGCCTTTCGAAATCTCCCTCGGGTTGAGTGAGAGATGTCGGGGCAGTGCTTGGGGGGGCCTATGAGCCGCAACTATTTCGGTACGGATGGGATTCGCGGCCGCGCCAACGGCCTGATCACGCCTGAGTTGGCGCTGAAGGTTGGTCAGGCTGCCGGCCTTGTGTTCCAGCGCGGCGACCATCGTCATCGCGTCGTGATCGGCAAGGACACCCGTCTGTCCGGCTACATGATCGAATACGCCATGGTCGCCGGATTCACCTCGGTCGGCATGGACGTGCTGCTGGTCGGCCCGATGCCGACGCCCGCGGTCGCGATGCTGACCAAGTCGATGCGCGCCGATCTCGGCGTGATGATTTCCGCATCGCACAATCTGTTCGAGGACAACGGCATCAAGCTGTTCGGCCCGCAGGGCTTCAAGCTGTCCGACGATGTCGAGAAGCAGATCGAGCAGTTGCTCGATGAATCGCTCGACAAGAAGCTGGCGCAAAGCGCCAGCCTCGGCCGCGCCCGCCGCATCGACGGCGTCCATGACCGCTATATCGAATTCGCCAAGCGCACCCTGCCGCGCGACCTCAGCCTCGACGGCCTGCGCGTGGTGGTCGATTGCGCCAACGGCGCCGCGTACAAGGTCGTGCCGGAAGCGCTGTGGGAATTGGGCGCCGACGTCATCGCCATCGGCGTCGACCCTGATGGATTCAACATCAACAAGGAATGCGGATCGACCGCGCCCGAGGCGCTGAGCCGCAAGGTGCGCGAGATGCGCGCCGACATCGGCATCGCGCTCGACGGCGACGCTGACCGGGTCATCCTGGTCGACGAGCGCGGCCATCTCGTCGACGGCGACCAGCTGCTGGCGGTGATCGCGCAGAGCTGGAAGGAAGACGGTCGGCTGTCGCGGCCCGGCATCGTCGCCACCGTGATGTCGAATCTCGGCCTGGAGCGCTTTCTGCAGGGGCAGGGCATCGACCTCGTGCGCACGCCGGTCGGCGATCGCTACGTGCTCGAGCAGATGCTGGGCGGCGGTTACAATCTCGGCGGCGAGCAGTCCGGGCACATCATCCTCTCCGACTACGCGACCACGGGCGACGGCTTCGTCGCAGCGCTGCAGGTCTTGGCCGTGGTGCAAAAGCTCCGCCGTCCGGTGTCAGAAGTCTGCCACCGCTTTGATCCGCTGCCGCAGATCCTCAAGAACGTGCGCTACCGCAGCGGCAAGCCGCTCGAGGACGCCGATGTCAAGCTGGCCATCGTCGACGGTGAGAACCGGCTCAACGGCCACGGCCGGCTCCTGGTCCGCTCCTCCGGTACCGAGCCCGTGATCCGGGTGATGGGCGAGGGCGATGACCGCATCCTGGTCGAGGAAGTGGTCGACCACATCGTCTCGGCGCTGGGGCAAGCCGCCGCCGCGTGAGACGTCGGCACTCATTGAGCCGCATGCTCCGCTTCACCTCTCCCCTGTGGGGAGAGGTGAAGACCATTCGAGACAAGATCGCTTCATAACCACGCGCATCGCAGCTATCAACGAATGGCAGTGGTGGACGCGGCGTCGTCATCGTAGAAACGCACTGATTACGTCGCGATCCATCAGGGATTCATCGGTTGAACAAGCCTGTCGCCATCTCCGAGGACGCATTGGCCACGCCGGTCGCTCCGCCCGGCGCATTGCCGTCGTCGAGCATCAAGGCAACCGGTCCGGCCTATATTGTGCTCGCGGGCATCAGCTTCTCGCATTTCCTCAACGACACCATGCAGTCGCTGATCGCGTCGGTCTATCCGATCCTGAAGGAGAGTTACGCGCTGGACTTCGCGCAGATCGGCATGATCACGCTCGCGTTCCAGTTCACCGCTTCGCTGCTGCAGCCGCTGGTCGGGCATTTCACCGACAAGAAGGCGCAGCCGTTCTCGCTTGCGATCGGCATGGGCTCGACGTTCTTCGGTCTCTTGCTGCTCAGCGCCGCGCACCAATACGTGGTGATCCTGATCGCGGCCGCCTTGGTCGGGCTCGGCTCGGCGGTGTTCCATCCGGAGTCGGCGCGGATCGCGCGCCTCGCCTCGGGCGGACGTTACGGTTTCGCGCAATCGGTGTTTCAGCTCGGCGGCAGTTTCGGCACCTCGATGGGACCGGTGCTGGCGGCGCTGATCGTCGTTCCCTTCGGACAGCCGAGCATCGCCTGGTTTTCGTCGATCGCGTTCCTGGCCATCATCATCCTGTGGCGGATCGGGCGATGGTACAAGCCGCAGATCGCGGCAAGAAAGACCGTGGCGGTCGCGGCGCATCCGGATGCGCCCAGTTCGCGCCGCGTCATGATCGCGCTCGCCGTGCTGGTCGCGCTGTTGTTCTCGAAGCAGCTCTACGTGTCGAGCCTGTCGAGCTACTACATCTTCTACCTGATTGACCGGTTCGGCGTCTCGACCCAGACCGCGCAGCTCTATCTGTTCGTGTTTCTCGCCGCCAACGCGGCCGGCGCATTCTTCGGCGGACCGGTCGGCGACCGGTTCGGCCGCAAATACGTGATCTGGTTCTCGATCCTCGGCGCGTTGCCGTTCACGCTCGCCTTGCCCTATGCCGGACTGTTCGCCAGCGCGGTGCTGAGCGTCTTCATCGGTCTCATTCTCTCGTCGGCAACGTCGTCGATCATCGTATTCGCGCAGGAGTTGGTACCGCATCGCTTCGGCATGATTTCCGGCGTGTTCTTCGGTGTCGCATTCGGCATCGGCGGCCTCGGCGCCGCGGTGCTCGGCAAGCTTGCCGACCATACCTCGATCGCCTTCGTCTATCAGGTCTGCGCCTTCCTGCCGGCGCTCGGCCTGCTCGCGGTGCTGTTGCCGAAGATGCCGAAGCACGCGCGCTGACATCGCGCCATCAATCATTTGTTAAGTGATTGCTCCGCACCCGCCGGTATCGGAGCGCGGGAGCAGTCAGAAAAAATCAACCTTAATAATTAGGGTTAAGTGGCGCTTAAACATTTGGTGCGATCGTCCGGCCGTGGGTTTTGGAAGTGAGGCTTTTGATAGCGCCTCACCGGGCAAGAGGACGAAGCCGATGCGTAGCGTTAAATCATTGATTGCCGCAGGAGCGGCATCCCTATTATCGACGGTGTCGTACGCCGCCGACATGGCCATTGCGCCGCCGCCGCCGATGTACGCCCCGCCGCCGGTCGAGGATTTCGGCGGCTGGTATCTGCGCGGCGATATCGGATTCAGCAATCAGCACGTCAAACGCCTGAGCAATGCGCTCGATGCGAACAACACGTCGTCCGTCCAGAGCCTGGGCTTCAATACCGCCGGCGTCTTCGGGCTCGGCGCCGGTTATCGCTTCAACAACTGGTTCCGCGCCGACGTGACCGGCGAGTATCGCGGCAATTCGCAGTTCTTCGGCACCGACCGCATTACCTATCCCGGTGGTGTCGGCACCGATACCTATCACGCGACCAAGTCGGAGTGGGTCGTTCTCGCCAACGCCTATGTCGACCTCGGGACCTGGTGGTGCCTGACACCGTTCGTCGGCGCCGGCGTCGGCGGCGCGCGGGTTTCGATCGCGAACTTCACCGACCAGAGCATCGCGCTCAACGGCGGCGTCGGACCGACACTGGCAGGCCTGGCCTTCGGCGACAACGTTTCGAAGTGGAATTTCGCCTGGGCGCTCCACGCCGGCGTCGCCTACAAGGTCTCGCCGAACTTCACGGTCGAACTCGCCTATCGATATCTCGACATGGGCGACGGCCTGACCGGCGACCTGCGAACCTTCGATGGTGCCCCCAATCTCCTCGTCAATCCGACGACCTTCAAGGACTTGACGTCGCACGACCTGAAGCTCGGCTTGCGCTGGAATTTCGACAGCCCGCAGCAGCCGGTCTATGCGCCGCCGGTCATTCGCAAGGGCTGATCGGACCGACCTCGGATGTGACTGTGGACGGCGCGGGATTGTCCCGCGCCGTTTCTTTTTTCAGCGCTCGCCGCAGGCAATCTCCGCGCTCTCCAACAAAGAAGGGGTGCGCCATGCCCGCGAAAACGATTGGTTAAGGTTAACGCGCGATGATCTGCATCACGTCAGAGTGTCTGGATTGGAGCGTTGCGATGCGTAGGCTTGTGGTGGTGGCGGCGGTGATATCAGGGGCTGTGTCGGGCGCCCATGCGGCCGATCTCTCCGATCTGCCGATCTTGCGTGGCAGCTTCACCGAAGGCCTGACGAGATCCCACGTCAACTGGGAGGGCTTCTATGTCGGCGGCCAGGGCGCCTACGGTTCCTCCGACGAAAACTTCAATGGCTCGACCTCGAACATGATTGCGACGTTGCTGGACAGCAACGTCATCCAGCAAATGGGCGTCGCCCAGTGGAACATCGGTCTTGGAAAGGAATCCCAGCGCTCATCGAGTTACGGAGCCTTCGTGGGTTATAATTGGCAATGGGAGGATGTCGTCCTGGGCCTCGAAGCCAGCTACCTGCATGGCTCGTTTGGTGGCGCGACCAGCGCATCAAAGGAACTCGTCAGCAGCGCGGCGTTGTCGGACGGGTTTTTTCACGACGTGCGGGCCACTTCGGCTGCGTCGATCTCAATCACGGATATGGCAACGTTCCGCGCCCGTGCAGCCTATGCGTGGGGCTGTTTCCTGCCCTATGCGTTCGGAGGAGTTGCGCTTGGCAATGCCAACATCTCGCGTTCGGTGACGATCAATGACGCCGTCAGTGCCACCGTGCTCGGCACATTCATCTCTTTGCAGCCATTGTCGTCTTCGAGCATCGTGCACAATCATCTGATCTACGGCTATTCCGCGGGTCTCGGCGTCGACATCAATCTGGTCGGCGGTTTGTTCATGCGCGCCGAATGGGAATACACCCGCTTTGCGACCTCCGTGGACACCAGCATCAATACCGTTCGCGCCGGTCTCGGTTACAAGTTCTAGCGCATGTCCCGGCGAAGTGGGATCCGGTTCGCCGACAAGGACATGCGCCAACACCAGAATCCACGGCGCTGATTTTTGTGCGCGGCCTGTCGGCCGATTGTGTTGACAGGCTTTGCGCCGCCTGCTGGTCTACGCCTCGCATGGCGCTGAGCGACACGGAACCAACATGAAAATCCACGGCGATCTCAAATCCGGCAACTGCCTGAAGGTGAAGTGGGTGTGCGACAGGCTCGCGCTGCCCTACACATGGGTCGATGTCGACATCATGAAGGGTGAGAGCCGCACGCCGGCCTTCATCAAGCTCAATCCCTGGGGCCAGGTGCCGACGGTTGCGTTCGACGACGGTCGTACATTGGCGCAGTCCAATGCCATCATCCGCTATCTCGCGCGCGACAGCGACCTCATTCCCGCCGATGCATTTGCGGCTGCGCAGATGGATGAATGGCTGTTCTGGGAACAATACAGCCACGAACCTTACATCGCCAACTGTCGGTTCCATCTGGTCTACCTCGGCAAGGCCGCCTCGGATCTCGATCCCGAAAAGATCAAGCGCGGCTACGCAGCGCTGGCGCGGATGGAGCATCATCTCGCCGCGAGGCGGTTTCTGGTCGGCGATGCGATCTCGCTCGCCGATGTTGCCTTGCTCGCCTATACCCGCGTCGCGCATGAGGGCGGCTTTCACCTCGAGGGTTATGCCTCGTTGCGGCGCTGGATCGGCGAAGCGGAGCACTCTCTCGGCCTGGCGCCGGTGCGTTGAGCGATCAGGAGCCGGTCATGGCGGCAATTTCCATCACCATGCGCCGCGCCCGCCGCGATGACGTGGAAGCGATCGTGGCGATGCTGGCGGACGATCCGCTCGGCGCCGCGCGCGAGCGGATCGAGGATCCCTTGCCGGCGTGCTATTTCAGGGCGTTCGACGTGCTTGAACGAGATCCGAACATCCAGCTGATGGTTGCGGAGGAGGAGGGCATCGTCGTTGGCTGCCTGCAACTTTGCATCCTGCCGGGCCTCAGTTCGCAAGGCGCCTCCCGTGCGCTGATCGAGGACGTTCGCGTGGCCTCGCACCATCGCAGCCGTCGCATCGGCGAGCGGCTCGTGCAATGGGCGCTTTCGGACGCGCGTGCGAAGGGATGCAAGCTGGTCGAACTGCTCACCCATCATGGCCGCACGGACGCGCAGCGGTTCTATGAGCGGCTCGGATTCCATCGCAGTCACGTCGGCATGACGATGCGGTTCTAGCGGCGGATCATGCCGGCGCGGCGTGGGGCGAAGCAGGGAGAAGCGCCATGTCGGCCATCAATCCTCTGACCGCGATCGCCGTCGTGCTGGCGACGGCCGCGACCGATGCCGTTTACGTGATGTTTACCTCGGCGGTCGTCGCACGGCAGCGCGTTCCGGCGGCGACCTGGAGCAGCATCTGGTACCTGCTCTCGTCCTTCGCGGTGATCAGCTACACCGAAAACTGGATCTACGTGGCGTTCGCCGCCGTGGGATCGTGGATCGGCGCATTTGCGTCGATGACATTTCTGCATCGGCCGCCGGGCGGCCCGCCGGTCGGCGCCGCGCCCGAGTAGCTGGTGCGCTTCAATCGCGCGTGATGCGAACGCAGCGCCTTGACGATCCGGCGCGATTCCCCTAATGACCGCGGCGGGACACCTCCCCCCAACGGGAGGCTTGCTATCTGGAAGGATAGATGATGACTGCAGCAAAGCCCGCTTTGCGGCCCGATGTGCCGCACTTTTCCTCCGGCCCCTGTGCCAAGCGCCCCGGCTGGGCCCCCCAAAATCTCAAGGATGCCGCGCTGGGTCGTTCGCATCGCGCGAAGATCGGCAAGGCCAAGCTCAAGCTCGCGATCGATCTGACGCGCGAGATCCTTGAAGTGCCGGCCGATTACAAGATCGGCATCGTGCCGGCGTCGGATACCGGCGCGGTGGAAATGGCGCTGTGGTCGCTGCTCGGCGCGCGCGCCGTCACCACGCTCGCCTGGGAATCCTTCGGCGAGGGCTGGGTCGGCGACATCGTCAAGGAGTTGAAGCTCAAGGACGTCACCAAGCTGCACGCCGGCTACGGCGAGATCCCGGATCTCGCCAAGGTCGATTGCAACACCGATATTGTCTTCACCTGGAACGGCACCACCTCGGGCGTCCGCGTACCCAATGCCGACTGGATCAAGGCGGATCGCGAAGGCCTGACCATCTGCGACGCGACTTCTGCCGCCTTCGCGCAGGCCCTCGATTGGGCCAAGCTCGACGTCGTGACTTTCTCCTGGCAGAAGGCGCTGGGCGGCGAGGCCGCGCATGGCATGCTGGTGCTGTCGCCCCGCGCGGTGGAACGACTCGAGACCTACAAGCCAGCCTGGCCGCTGCCAAAAATCTTCCGCATGACCAAGGGCGGCAAGCTCAATGCCGGCATCTTCGAGGGCGAGACCATCAACACGCCGTCGATGCTCTGCGTCGAGGATTATCTCGATGCGCTGCACTGGGCCAAGTCCGTCGGCGGTCTGAAGGCGCTGATCGCGCGCGCCGACGCCAACACCAAGGTGCTGGCGGACTGGAAGGCGCGGACGCCGTGGATCGATTTCCTGGCGAAGGACTCCGCGATCCGCTCCAACACCTCGGTCTGCCTGAAGGTGATCGATCCCGCCATCACCTCGCTGTCGGCCGATGCCCAGGCCGACTTTGCCAAGAAGCTGGTGGCGCTGGTGGAGAAGGAAGGCGCCGGTTTCGACTTCGCGCATTACCGCGACGCGCCGGCAGGTCTGCGGATCTGGTGCGGCGCGACCGTGGAAGCCAGCGATGTCGAACGGCTGACGCAGTGGATCGACTGGGCATTCGCTGAGGCCAAGGCTGCGTTGCCGAAGGCAGCGTAAATTTTTCCAACCGTCGTCCCGGGCAAGCAGCTCTTCGCTGCGCGACCCGGGACCCATAACCACCAGCACGGAGTATGGGTCCCGGCTCTACCGCGCCAAGCGGCGCTTCGGCCGGGACGACGTTCAGATTTTCAAAGGAACATTCCCATGTCCAAACCCAGAGTTCTGATTTCCGACGCGCTCTCGCCCGCCGCCGTGCAGATCTTCAAGGATCGCGGCATCGATGTCGACTTCCAGCCCAATCTCGGCAAGGACAAGGACAAGCTCGCCGAGATCATCGGCGACTATGACGGGCTGGCGATCCGCTCCGCCACCAAGGCAACCGCCAAGATCATCGAGAGGGCGAAGCGGCTGAAGGTGATCGGCCGCGCCGGCATCGGCGTCGACAATGTCGAGATTCCGGCGGCGACCGCCAAGGGCATCATTGTGATGAATACGCCGTTCGGCAATTCGATCACCACCGCCGAACACGCCATCACCCTGATGCTGGCGCTGGCCCGTGAAATTCCCCAGGCCGACGCCTCGACCCAGGCCGGCAAGTGGGAGAAGAACCGCTTCATGGGCGTCGAGATCACCGGCAAGACGATCGGCGTGGTCGGCTGCGGCAATATCGGGTCGATCGTCGCCGATCGCGCGCTGGGCTTGCGTATGAAGGTGATCGCCTACGATCCGTTCCTGTCGCCGGAGCGCGCCAAGGACATCGGCGTCGAGAAGGTCGAACTCGACGATCTGCTCAGGCGCGCCGACTTCATCACCCTGCACACGCCGCTGACCGACAAGACCAGGAACATCATCGACGCGGCGGCGATTGCCAGGACGAAGAAGGGCGTGCGCATCATCAACTGCGCGCGGGGCGGTCTCGTCGACGAGCAGGCGCTGGTCGATGCGCTTAACGCCAAGCATGTCGCGGGCGCGGCCTTCGACGTGTTCGTCGAGGAACCCGCCACCAGGAACGTGCTGTTCGGCCATCCCAACGTGATCTGCACGCCGCATCTCGGCGCCTCCACCACGGAGGCGCAGGAGAACGTCGCCCTGCAGGTGGCCGAGCAGATGTCGGATTATCTCCTGAACGGCGCGATCTCGAACGCGGTCAACTTCCCCTCGATCACGGCGGAAGAGGCTCCGAAGCTGCGGCCCTTCATCGAGCTCGCCGAAAAGCTCGGCTCGTTCGCGGGCCAACTCACCGAGACCGGCATCACGAAGGTGGAGATCACCTATGAGGGCCATGTCGCCGAGATGAAGATCAAGGCGCTGACCTCGGCGGTGCTGTCCGGCCTGCTGCGGCCGATGCTCGGCGACATCAATGTGGTCTCCGCGCCCGTGGTGGCCAAGGAGCGCGGCATGGAGATCGACGAGACCGTGCGCGCCGCGCAGAGCGACTACGAGAGCCTGATCACGGTCAACGTCGTCACCGAACGGCAGGCCCGCTCGGTCTCGGGCACCGTGTATGCCGACGGCAAGCCGCGGCTGGTCGACATCAAGGGCATCCGGGTCGACGCCGAATTCGGCAAGTCGATGATCTATGTCACCAACGAGGACAAGCCCGGCTTCATCGGCAAGTTCGCAAGCCTGCTCGGCGACGCCAGGATCAACATCGCGACCTTCCATCTCGGCCGCACCAAGCAGGGTGGCGACGCGATCGCGCTGGTCGAGGTCGACGGTGCGGTTCCGGCTGACCTGCTCGCCAAGGTTCAGGCGCTGCCGCAGGTGAAGCAGGCCAAGGCGCTGGTGTTCTGAACGGCGCTCGGAAACCCTCCCTTGGAGGGGGAGGGTCGACGCGAATGAAATGAGCGGCGGGGTGGGGTGACAGTCTTTCCTCTCGAACGGTGCCCGAGTTGAGAGATCACCCCACCCCGTTTCACATTTCGCTCCGCTCAATGTGAAACGACCCTCCCCCGCAAGGGGAGGGTAAGACATACCTGCCGCCGATCAGAGCCTCCACTCGCCCCGACTTGGCCGCAGCGGCACTCTACGACAATTCCCATCGAACCGATGTCTTGCTCGCCGCGTCTCATGACGAGTAATGGTGCGACATGCGCGTCCGATCCGGCCGGATCGGCTGCGATGTCGCGCTTCGCCGTAGCTTGAGGGAAGGGAACGTCATGCGAATGATTGCGAACAGCCTGGTCACCACCAGCCTCGTCCTGGTGACGGCTCTTGTCGCCGCGCCAGTTCGGGCCGACGATCTGGACGCGACCTCGGCGATTGATGCGGTCACGATTTATCCCGATGGCGCCAGCGTGACGCGACTCATCACGCTCGATCTCCCGTCCGGCGACACCACGCTGGTGGCGAAGGATTTTCCCCTGGGGCTCGACCCGTCCTCGCTGCGGGTCGAGGGGGAGGCCGCTACGAAGCTCACCATCGGCGCCATCGATACGCGACAACCGCGCGCCGCGCCGGTCAATCTGCCCGAACTCGACAAGCGCATCGAGACGCTCAGGGACGAACGGGCCAACCTGCAAGGCACGATTGCCGCGGCAACGGCACGGCGCGAATTCGCCGAGCGGTTCGCCCAGGCTTCGCCCGCCGGACTCGGCGAGAAGGGGGAAGCGCGCCCGATCGCCGAATGGCGCGCCGCTTTCACCGCCGTCGAAGAGGAAGTCGCGGCCGCGGATACGGCGATCCGTGGCGCCGAGCGCATGCAACGTAACATCGACCGCGAGATCGCGCGGCTGGAGCAGGACCGGGCGGCCAAGCCGCCAAGCAAGCTCGAAGTCCGCATCGATCTCGCCGCCGCCGCGGCGACCAAGGCCACGCTGCGGGTCACCTATGTCGTGCGCAATGCGCGCTGGGCGCCGCTCTACGATGCGAGGCTCGACACCGGCACGAAGGATCGCAAGCCCGCGCTCGAACTGGTGCGCCGCGCCGAGATCACGCAGGCTACCGGCGAAGACTGGTCGAATGTCGCGCTCGCCGTCTCCACGACGAGGACCACGCGCGGCGGCAGCGCGCCCGATCTCAAATCGCTGATCGTGAAATATCCACCAGCACCGCGGCAGGCCGCAGCCGTGGGCGGTGTTGATGCGGACAATATGGCACAGCAGCAACTCCGCTCGATGCAGGCTCCGGCTCCGGCATCGGAACCAGCGTTCGAGGAAACGCGCAAGAAACCCGCCGACGAGCAGCAGGCTGTGGCCGAAGTCAGCGGCTTCCAGGTCACATTCAAAATCCCCGGTCGCGTCAGCCTCGGCGCCAACGAAGGCGCCAAGAGTCTGCGCGTCTCCACGGCGACGATCGCGCCAGACCTCGCCGTCCGTTCGGCGCCGGTGCTGGATCCCACCGCGTTCCTCGAAGCGAGTTTCAAGCAGACTGAAGACGCGCCGCTATTGGCCGGCCGCGTTGCGATCTATCGTGATGGCGCGTTTGTCGGGCGCGGCAGGATGAACGCTGCCAGCAAGGACGAGACGGTGCGGCTCGGCTTCGGTGCCGACGACAAGGTCAAGATCGAGCGTTCGGTGCTCAAGCGCAACGAAGGATCGGCAGGCATGATCGTGACGACGTCGAAGACCGATGAGCGCTCGTTCAAGACCAGCGTGCGCAATGGACACGATGTCCCGATCCGGATCGCGATCGAGGACCAGCTGCCGGTCAGCGAGAACGAGGAGATCCAGGTCGAGATGTTGCCGTCGACGACGCCGCCGACGGCGACCAATCTGCGCGACAAGCGCGGCGTGCTGGAATGGGCGTTCGATGCGAAGCCCGGCGAGGCCCGCGACATCGCCTTTGCCTGGCGCGTGCGCTGGCCCAAGGACAAGGGCGTGGTGATGCTGCCGGGCGGGTGACCCTATTTCGTTTTCGTCGCTGGCAGTTCGGCTTCCCAGCCGAACACCGAACGGCCACCGAGTTCCGCCGAGGCCGCGCGCTCATCGGCGATGAAAGCCTGCAGCGACGGCCCCTGCGCGGATCGCTCGAGCCTGCGCGCCTGATCGTCGAGGCGCTTCAGCGCCTGCATTTCCTCGTCGCGGCCGAGCTTCGCGTTCTGAACCGCCGACTTCAGGACGCGAATGGTCTCGTCATAGACCTTGATCGGGACCGGAAAAGGATGGCGGTCCTTGCCGCCATGCGCCAGCGAGAAGCGCGCCGGATCACCGAAACGATAGGGCGCGCCGTGGACCACTTCGGCGACCATCGCCAGCGACCGCACCGTCCGGAGGCCGACACCGGGTGTCAGCAGCAGTTCCGGGAAATCGGCCGGCCCGCGCGCGACCGCCGCGGCCAGCGTGCCATGCAGGCGCCGGGTGAAGACGTCGCTTGATCTGACATCGTGATGCGCGGGCATCACCAGATGCGGCAGCAGACCTTGCGCCGGCTGCGTGCCATCGATCGCCGCAAGTTCATCGATGATACGATCCGGACCCAATGCGGTCAGGAGGTCGAGCTGGGCGGCGCGCGACGCGTCAGCCCTGTGGTCGGTGAGATTGATGATCTCGCCTTGCGCGGGACCGTCGATCGCGCTGTGCGGTTCGTCGACGAAGCTGGTCAGCTGTTCGGAGTGCCAGTGGTAGCGCCGCGCCTGCCGCTTGTCGCCGTTCATGCCCTGCTGCACCACGGTCCACTTGCCGTCGTCGGTGACGAAGAAGCCGTGAAGGTAGAGATCGAAGCCGTCCTGCACCGCGGCGCTGTCGACCTTGGCGACGAGACGGCTGGCGCGGGTCAGCGCCGGCGCGTCGAAACCGACGCGCTCGCCGAGCAGCCGCAGTTCCTCGGGCGTCTTGCGCGAATGCTGGCCGCGGCCGCCGCAGACGTGAATCCCGAGTTCCGTCTGCAGCGGGCCGAGCCCGCGCTTGAGCGCGCCGATCACGCTGGTGGTGATGCCTGAGGAGTGCCAGTCCATCCCCATGACGGCGCCGAACGATTGAAACCAGAACGGCTGCGAGAGCCGCCGCAGGAATTCGTCACGGCCGTAGTGATGGACGATGGCCTGGGTGATGACGGCGCCGAGCGACGACATGCGCGACGCCAGCCACGGCGGCACGCGTCCGCCGTGGAGGGGTAGGTCGGCGCTGCCGGTCCGTCGTGCCATTCGTGCTTGCTCTTCTTTCGGCCCGTCGCTCACCGCGAGGCCGCCGTCACGGCGTTCGATCGACCATGGTCCGGAACGTGATTGAATAGCGCGGCGCCTCGACGCCGGGAATGCTGTGTTCCCACACTGTCCGTGATTCGCCCGACATCATGTAGAGCGAACGTGGCTCGGCGGCGAGCGTGTGACGTTGCCATGTGCCGCCGGTGGCCTTGCGAAAGCGGAACTTGCAGGGCGAGCCCAGCGACAGACCGAAGATCCGGTCGAAGTGGGGCTTGTCGCGGTGCCAGCCGATGCCGACGCCGGTGTCGTATTCGGTACAGAGAACCTGGGCGATCCGCGTCGACGGGCCGCCGAAGGCTTCCACTTGGTTGGTGACGGGGGCAAGCCAGGCCGGGATCGGCTCGGCTTGCTGCAGGCGCCGCTGCGTATAATCATAGCGGAACCCGAACGACGCCACCCGGCGCTTGCCCTCATAGGCGCCAAACTGGAACGGCTGCAGCGGCAGCGCCGAGATACGGCCGATCAGGTCCCGCTCGAGGTCAGGCCCGATGAATTCGGCGACATAGTGCAAGCCGTCCGGCACGCTTGCTCCTGCGCCGGTATCGGGTGGAAAAAGCGCGAACTGTTGCCCGCTCAATCCGGTGTCCTTTCTGAAATTCGGATGCTGCAAGATATAGGCACGCGGATTTCAAGGAAAAGGACGCGCCGGCCGCCGGCCGGAGTCAGGCCGGTGGCCGAAGAGAGATGCGGACGCCTAATTCAGACGCCTCAGCTGTTCGGGCCGCGGTCCATGCCGATCGGCTGCCAGCGCTTCAGCGCGGTAGTCTGCAGCACCGACGGGTTGACGCAACTCGCCGGCCACAGGCCCTGCAGTACCAGCGACAATTCGTGGCCGACGCGGCGCTTGCGCGCCTCGTCGAACCGGGCCGAGGCGGAGGCGACGTGGGCGGTCAGGGTGACATTGTCCATGCGCAGCATCGGATTGTTGTGCGAGGGCGGCTCCTTCTCCAGCACGTCGAGCGCGGCATGTGCGATCCAGCCCTCCTGCAGCGCCTTGATCAGCGCCTCCTCGTTGACGGTGGTGCCGCGCCCGGTGTTGATGAACATCGCGTTCTTCTTCATTTGCCTAAAATGCTGCTCGCCGAGCATGTGATGCACCTCGGGGCGCGCCGGCGCATGCATCGAGACAAAATCCGACTGCGACAGCACTTCCGAGAGCGTTGCCGGCACGACGCCGTGATCGGAGATCAGGGTTTCCTGGACGAAGGGATCGTAGGCCATCATGCGCAGGCCGAAGGGGGCTGCGCGCTTGGCAACCAGGCGCGCCACCCGCCCGAATGAAATGAAGCCGAGCGTCTGCCCCATCAGCCGGGGAATCTTCATCAGCGGGGGGCGGCCTTCGGCCCAGCGGCCTTCGCGGACCATCCTGTCCTGCTCGACCAGCCGTCGAAAGCCCGCCAGCAGCAGCATCATCGCGTGGTCGGCCACTTCCTCGATGAAGGTGTCGGGGACGTTGGTGACGGGAATCCCGCGCGCGGTGGCCGCCTTGATGTCGACGCTGTCGACGCCGACGGTGCCGAGCGTGATCACCTTGCAGTTGTCCAATGCGTCGATGATGGTCTTGGTGATCGGCATGCCCTTGGCATAGATCGCATCGGCGGTGCGGGCAGCGGCGATGAATTCCGCCTCGTTGGCCGGCGCCTCGACAATTTCGGCGCCGATCGGATCGAGCGCCTCCCGTTCGTAGTCATAGCCGCCTCCGGCCACCGTGAAACTCGCGCCCTTGGGCGTCACCACCTTGTACGTCGCCATGTCTCGCTCCCGATTTGACCGTCGGTGTTCGTTGCCAAGCGATTCCGCTGCCAACCGACGTCGTTGCCTTCCGTGTGTTCGCCGCGCCTACTGCTTTTCGATTCCTGCGTTCCTGACCAGTTTTTCCCACAGCACGAGCTGGTCGTTGACGAAGGCGCCGAGGTCTTCCGGGGTCCCGGAGAACGCATCCATGCCGAGCGAGGCGAGCTGCGCCTTGATCGCCGGCTTCTCGACGATCTTGCGGATTTCGCCATTGAGGCGGAGGACGATATCCTTCGGCAGATTGGCGGGACCGAAATAGCCCTGCCAGGACGTGATATCGAAATCCGGCACGCCAGCCTCCTGCATCGACGGCAGGTCAGGCAGCAGAGCAGACCTGCTCCTGGTGGTGACGGCCAGCGCGCGCAAGGCTCCGCCGTTGACGTGGGGCAGGCCGGTCAGCACGTCCGTGAACATCATGGTGATGCGGCCGCCGACCACATCGTTCATCGCCGGCGGCGAGCTCTTGTAGGGGACATGCAGCAGGTCGAGGCCGGCATTGTGGGCGAAGGTGGCGCCGGACACGATCGCCGACGAACTGCCGCTGGCATAGGTGAGCTTGCCGGGATTGGCCTTGGCATAGGCGATCAGTTCGGCGACGCTTTTGGCCGGGACCTCTGGGTTGACCACCAGCATGAAGGGCAGGTCGCCGGTGCGGGCGATCGGCGTGAAATCCTTGACCGGATCATAGTTCAGGGTCTTCAGCAGATACGGATTTGCGGAGTGGGTGGTGTTGGTCGTGACCAGCAGGGTGTAGCCGTCTGGCGCTGCGCGGGCCACATAGGTCGCCGCGATCATGCCGTTGGCGCCCGCCTTGTTCTCCACCACGATGCCGACGCCGAGCGCCGCGCTGAGATGCTGCGAAATGATCCGGGTCGTCGTGTCGGTGCCGCTGCCTGCGGCAAAGGGCAGCACCAGGGTGATGGTCCGGTTCGGATAGTTCGAGGATTGGGCAAGCGCGGGACCCGCCATCAGGGCAAGGATCGGGGCAAGGATCAAGGCAAGGTTAAAGGGCAGGCTCAGGAACGTGCGCAGATACTGCCGATGCAGCCGTCTCATACCGTTTCCTCTCGCTGGTATCATTGCCTGCAAGGCTACCCTGTGCGAAGCCGATGCGGAAGCCGGAGTTCACGCAGTGGAGGCCTGCCGCGAGGCGATGATCACGCCCCCCAGCACCAGCAGATAACCGACCAGGTGGAACAGCCGGGGCTCCTCGCCGAGCAGCACGATCGCCAGCACAGAGCCGAACACCGGCATCAGATGGAAGAACGGTGCGGCCCGGTTCGGGCCGATCAGGGCGATTCCGCGGTTGAAGAACAGATAGGCCAGCGCGGACGGAAAGATCATTGCGTAGGCGAGCGTCGCCAGCGTCAGAAGATCGAGTTTGAGGGTCACTCCGCTGGCATATTCCCAGATCGAGAATGGCAGCAGCAGAACCGCGCCGCAGCCGATGGTGCAGGCGATCAGCGAGAGCTGGTGCGTGACCGGACGCCGCGGCATCAGCGCCGAGTAGAGACCGAAGACGAGCAGCGCGCCGGCCACCATCAGGTCCCCGACGTTGAAGCGGATGCTGGCGAGCGCGCCGAAATCGCCGCGCAACAGGATGGTCAGGACGCCCAGAAGCGACGTCAGGATGCCGGCCAGCTGGAAGGCGGTGAGCCGGACGCCGAACAGCGCGAGCGACCACAGCGCCACGAACAACGGCCCGGACGACTGGATCAGCAGCGCGTTCAGCGCCTCGGTATATTGCAGTCCCCAATAGGACAACGCGTTGTTGATGGCGAAGCCGGTGGCCGACAGCACCAGCAGCAGTGGCCATCGTGCGCGCAGCGCCGGCCAGTCCTTTGCGAGATGGGGCTTCGCAAACGGCCACAGCAGGATGAACGAGCCGATCCAGCGGATACAGGACAGCGTCAGCGGCGGCACGTGGCCCCCGACATAGCGCGCAAGCACGATGTTGCCGGCCCAGAACAGCGAGGTCAGGCTCAGGAGCAGATAAGGCTGGTTGTTGAGCCAGCGCAATGCAGAGTGGAGCGGGGATTTGGTGGGCAAGACGCTGGCATCGGGCGTGGAGGATCGGCGTACGATGTGCCGAAAGCCGCGCCGTCACAAGGTCGCGCGATGCCATGCCGCCATGCGTCAGGCTCGCTCTTGTCGCTCCAGCAGGTCGTGCGACCATGACGCGGTGATTGCGGCAAACCGGCGCGGGAGAGGATGATGATGGCGGTGGATTTGTTGAATGTCAGGGGTTTGCAGGCGCTGGATCGGCAGCGGCCGGTCGTCATGGTCAACCTGATGCGATTCCGCGAGCATTCGCTCGATGGTCACGGCAGCGGCTGGGACGCCTATCTGCGTTACAGCGCGCTCACCGTGCCGATGATCAAGGCCCGCGGCGGCACGCTGCTGTGGACCGGGGAGGCGAAGACGGTGGCGCTCGGTCCCGAAGCGGGACATTCGTGGGACTATGTCGCGCTGGTCCATTATCCGTCGGTCGCGGCCTTCATCGACATGATGACGTCGGCCGACTACGAAAGCCTGTCGGACCCGCAGCGCCGCAACGGCTGTGCCGAGCATGTGATCATCGCGACAACTGAGTCCTACAGCAAGTTCAGGACGACCTGATCGCGGGTTTTCGCGATGCGACGAACACGCCCGTCAGCACCAGCGCAAAGCCGATGATATGGAATGCCTGCGGGTGCTCGCCGAGAAAGACGATCGCCATCACTGAACCGAACGCCGGAACCACGTGAAAGAGCGGCGCGGCGCGGTTGGCCCCGATCAGCTGCACGCCGCGATTGAAGCAGAGATAGGCCAGTGTCGAGGGAAACACGGCGACATAGACCAGCGTCAGCAGGTTCGCGGTGTCGAATGCCATCACCGGCCGCGTCGACAGCTCCCAGATCCACAGCGGAACGAGGCATGCCGCGCCACAGCCGAAGGTGAAACCGACGAAGGACAGGCCGTGAATGGCCGGGCGTTTCAGCGACAGCGCGGAATAGAAACCGAAGATGGCCAGCGCCACGAGGAAGATCACGTCGCCCCGGTTGAACTGGATCGACGCCAGCGCCGTGAGATCGCCATGCAGCAGGATCACCAGCACGCCGGCGAGCGACAGTGCGATGCCGCCGGCCTGCGCCAGCGTCAGCCGCACCCCGAGCAGGATCAGCGACCACACCGCCACGAACAGCGGTCCGGCCGATTGCAACAGCAGCGTATTGAGCGCCTGGGTGTGTTCGAGCGCCCAGTACTGCATCGTGTTGAAGGCACTGATGCCGGTCATGGCGAGAACGATCATCATGCCGAGATTGGCCCGGATCGCGGGCCAGTCGCGCCGCAGATGGGGCCATGCGAGCGGCAGGATGATGAGAAACGCAAACGCCCAGCGCAGGAATGACAAGGTCACCGGCGGGATGTGTCCGGCGGCAAGCCGGCCGACGATGGCGTTGCCGGCCCAGCACAGCGCGGTGACGCTGAGCAACAGGTAGGGTTGGTTGGCGATCCAACCCCATGTGGACATCGCACGCGCGGTCTGGTCGGAGGCGGAGGTCACGTTGGCTCTGGTGCGGCAGGAGGGGCAGGGGCGCGCGGTCCACAGACACGCATTTTCATGCGCGATCAATGGGCCAGATGCATCGCCATCATGCGGCGCGGCGGTGCGTCACGAAGCGATGCCGTTTGGGATGGAACTCGATCAGCCAACTGAGGGGCTTCGGCAAGATTTGCAATTGCGCGCGATTGCCGCAGTGCGAAAAGCAAAATGGAGCCGGGCGTCGGCTGCTTCAGTTGTCGCGGTGCCGCTGGCGCTTTACCAGTTGCTCGGCGAGTTGAACCAGCAGGCGCTTGGTTCGAAGATCCTGCAGATTCCGGAATGCGCGCAGCAGCCGCAAATCGAGCAGCGCCTGCATCGGCTCGAACTCGCGTTCCGGCGACCGCCGTGAAGCAGCGCCGTCGCGATCCAGCAGTTCGACCGGCAGTTCGAGGGCCTCGGCTATTTCGGTCAGGCGCGAGGAATCGAGGCCATCCGATCGCCCGCTGTCCTCACCCGCCGGCCTGATCGCAGCGCCGAGCACCTCGGCGAGATCGCTCTGCGACAGTCCGATGGCCAGCCATCGCGCCTTCACCAGCCGGTCGATCGGCCCGTCCGATGCATGGTCGGTCATCGCTGGGTTCCGTCCGCGCGTTTGGGGAAGATCGGCACCACCTTCGGTCGCGAGACTTTCTTGAATCCGGCGAACAGATTCACCAATGGTTCAGCATCCTTGTAGGAACTCTGCAAATCCTTGGGGTGAACGAATTCGTCCCTGAACCAGGGATACTTGCGCCCATCGAAGGACTGCACGATCCATTCGATGATCTGCTTGACCCTCGGTATCTTCTTGGCCTCCGGATGGTAGGCCAGCCATATGTCGAGGCCGAACTGAATGCCGATGTCGAGCGGGATGAGCGGATCGCCAAGCGCCGGGACATAGGTCGGCAGCCAGCCGATGCCGGCGCCCTTGGCGATCGACCAGAGGTGGGCGGTACTGACATTGTTGCGCATGGCGACAAAGCCGATCTGCTCGCGCCCGGCGAATTTGTCGTACATCTCCTTGCCCCGGGTCTGCTCCGCATCCTGGAGCACGACGCGATGGTTCTGGCGGATGTCGTCGGCGCTCTTCGGCATCCCGTAGATCTCGACATAGGACGGGCTGACGAACGGCATCACGTGAAGCCGCCCGAGCTTGAGGCGTTTGAGGTCCGGCTTGTCGGGATTTTCGAGTTGAACCGCGACATCCGCTTCGAGCCGAAGCACGTCGGCCGAACGCATCTCGCATTTCAGATCGACCAGGAGACCGGGATAGGCCCGTTGGAATTCGACCAGTCGCGGCGCCAGCCAGAACGTGCCGAGCCCTTCGGTGACTGCGATCCGCACCTCACCACTCAGCGCCGGCGTAGCCTGGTTGAGCGCACAGTCGAGTCCGAAGGAGGCATCCTCCATTCGCTTTGCCGCATCGAGGACTTGCAGGCCTTCCCGGGTCAGCCTGATACCGTCGACGTGGCGCGTGATCAGTGTGGTCTTATATGCACGCTCCAGCATCGAGATGCGTTTCGAGAGAAAGTTCGCGGACATGTTCAGTCGCTCGGCTGCCGCGCGGAAACTACCGACCCGCGCCACTTCCAGAAAGATCCGAACCAGGTCCCAGTTCGCCATTCGCCCCGGGGTGTGCGCGCCAGCGTGCGCGCCCCTGCGCTCAGGTGAGTGCATACAAACAACCTCCTTCGGTCTCTTAATAGTCATTGCAGAAATATGGCCTCTTCACAACCAAGAGACGATCCCATGACCGCGCTGGACCTCGGCTTCATCAGAAAGACTGCCGGCGGAGCACCCGACGGGCGATCCGCCAGTTTCTCCCTCGATCGTATGACGGCGCTGCAGCTCGCTAGACGAACGGTGATCTTTACCGTCGATGCGGCGGCCATCGCCTCCCTGGTGGATGCGGCCCGGCAGGATATTCCAGGCCTCACCGCCAATGAGATGTTCCAGACGGTCGCAAATCATAATCCGGATACGTTCTGGGCGATCGCCAAGCGCGACCGCTTCGATATCGCAGCGCCGAAGGGTGAAGGCTTTCTCGCCGTGCTTCCCTTGAATCACGAGGGCACGCGCCGGTTGATCGACGGTCGGCTCAATACGAAGAAGCCGGAACTGCGCTATGTCGCGCGGCAGTCGGAACGGCCCGCCGGTATCTATGTGTGGGCGATCCATGCCAAGGGCAGCGTCGCGGCCGGTATTCCCCTGGTGCTCCAGAAGTTTTCTGCCCCGCTCTATCGCGGCGTCAGCATCTATTCCCGTCCGGTGACCAAGGAGGGTCTGCGTGTGCTGGAGCCGCTCGGCTTCACGCCCGGTGCGCATTATGACGGCCTCTACACCCCCAACCTGCAGATGTTCGATCGCTCCGGCGACCTGCCGCCGGTGAAGAACGTGGCCCGGGACCCGGTCACCGTGGAAGTGGTTCGCTCGATGGACGAGATGGCGCGCGTCATCGCCATTCGCGGCGCGATCTATATGGGTGAGCAACGCTGTCCATTCGAAGAGGAATTCGACGGCAATGATTTTTCGGCCACTCATCTGATCTGCCACAAGAACGGCGAACCCGTCGGCTGCATGCGGATCAGGTACTTCGCCGGCTTTGCCAAGCTCGAGCGGCTCGCCGTCCGTCACGAAGGCCGCGGTGGCGGCCTGGCGGGGAAGATCCTGGATGCCGCCATCGAGCTTTGCCGCAAGAAGGGTTACAGCGTTCTGTATGCGCACTCGCAAAAACGGTTCCTCAAGGTCTGGGAATCGCGCGGGTTCCGGCTGATGGGCGGCCGCGAACTGGTGTTTTCGGATTTCGACTATGTCGAGGTCAAACTGGAAACCGTGAAGCATCCGCAGAGCATCACGCTCGATGACGATCCCTACGTGATCATTCGGCCTGAAGGGCGATGGGACAGTCCGGGCGTCCTCGAGAAGTCGGCAAGCAGAGGCGTCTCCCAATCGGCGGACATGCGATGACCTCCATCGTCGATCTCTGTGCCTATGCCCAAGGGACGAGCGGCCGGTTGCTGGTCATGGTCGATTTGCAGGTCCGTACCTATGAGGAACTGGCCCGAGACCCGGCCTGCGATATCGCACGCGCGCTGGACAATTGCATGTCGGCGATCCGGCACGCACGCTCCATCGGCATGCCGATTGCCTTCACGCGGCACAGTGCCGAAACGGGATTGATGGATAGCATTGATGGCTCGGAGCACTCGGCATGGATCGCGGGCTTTGAGCCGAAACGGTCCGATATGGTTTTCGAGCGGCAACATCCGTCTTGCTACACCAACCGGTTGTTCGAGGATATCGTCTCGCAGACCGGCAGCTTTGCCATCGCCGGCCTCGTCGCCGAGGAAGCTTGCCTCGCGACCGTGATCGACGCGGCGCATCGCGGTCATCATGTCACGTTCCTGAGCGATGCGTCCGTCAGTCGCGGTCGGCTCGGTGCCGACGCACGGGCGGCGCATGTCGCGACCACCAAGATGATGGAACTGTTCGCCGATGTTCGCGCGACGCGGCATTGGCTCATTGCTACATCGCAGCGAACCTCAAAAGGGCATCGATATGGATGAGTTCAGTGTCCGCCGTCTGCGTAACGTGATTCCGGCGCTCCTCGAGCAACGCCACGTCGTGGTGTCCGGAGGAGCCTCCTTCGCCGGCTATCTGATCGATCTCGCGATCATGCAGGTGCGCCTCGCGCTTCACGATATTTCCGAGGAAGAGCTGAATCAGTTCTCGAACGCCCTGAGCGATGGCCTGCACGAGAGAGAACAGTCGGAGTAACGCCGCGTTTCGATCCGACGCGACCGGGACACGGCGCGTGCCGTGTCGCCAAGCTCCGGATCGACGGCCCTGATGGAAAGGCGCGTGGATGCTGCATCGCAGATGGTTCATTCTGGCCATCCTGTTTGCGGCTCGCGCCGCGACAGGGTTCCAGTTCCAGTCGGTCGGATCGGTCAGCAGCACGTTGATCCAGGACCTCGGCCTGAGTTATGCCCAGATCGGGCTGTTGCTCGGCGCCTATTTGCTGCCGGGGATCGTGGTCGCGTTTCCGGCTGGCGTGATCGGTCAGCGCGTGCAGGCGAAATCGCTGGGATTGGCCGGTCTTGCGCTCATGACCGTGTCCGGATTGGCGCTGGAGCATGCGGATCATTTTGCGGTCGCGCTGGTTGCCCGAATCATCGGCGGCGTCGGCGCCACCATCGTGGTGCTGGTCGCCACGAAAATGGTGACGGACTGGTTCGACAGTCGCGAAATCGTGCTGGCGATGTCGATTCTGCAGATGAGCTGGCCGTTCGGCGCCATGCTGGCACTGCCGATCCAGGCCTTGATCGCCGGGTCCTTCGGATGGCCCGCGGTCGTGGCATCGGGTGGAGTTTGCGCGGCGGCGGCCGCCTGCGCATTCGCGTTCACATCCGAGCCGTCCCGCGAGGCGCAGATTGCGTCAATGCGGAGCTCCGGGCTCGCACCCGGCCTGCTGCTGCCGCTCACCATCGCCGGCGTGGTCTGGGGAGCGATGAACCTCGCCTGCATCCTGTTCTTCAGCTATGCGCCACCCCTGATGACCGCGCGCGGCTATTCTGCGACGAGCGCGGCGTCGCTGACCAGCCTCGCCATCTGGTTCACGATTCTGGCCATTCCGTCGGGCGGCTATCTCGTGCACCGGATCGGCCGGCCGATCGTGGCGATCGGCGTCTGCGCCGCGGTCGCATCGACGATGCTGCTGGCGTTCGTCTCCGATGTTCATCCGGCGCTGGCATGCCTGGTGTTCGGCGCCGCCGTCGGCCCGCTGTCCGGCGCCATCCTGTCGCTCCCCGCGAAGATCCTGCCGCCGCAGCAACGCTCAGTCGGCTTTGGCGTGTTCTACACCTGGTTCTATCTCCTGATGGCGGTCGGGCCGTGGCTTGCGGGGCGGCTGCAGGACGCCTACGCCACGCCGTCGGCGGCGCTGGTTGCGGCTGCCGTGCTGCTGGCCGTGACGGTGCCGCTGTCCTTCATATTCGCGGTCATGTCGGGCCAACTGCGCCTTGCCGGGCGCGATGACGGCGGTCAGCCTTCCCCGGGGCGGCCCGTGAAGGTTCCGGCGGCCGCGTGAGACCAATCGCGTTGCTCAGCCCGTCAACGCGTAGACGATGGCGTCGAGCGCCCTGATGGCGTCGTTGGGATCGAGTTCGATCTGCAATCCGCGCTGCCCGCCATTGAGGTACACGCGCGACACCGACAGCGCGGCCGCGTCGATCGCAACGGGGACCCGCTTCTTCTGTGCGAATGGGCTGATGCCGCCGACATGATAGCCCGTCAGCCGTTCGGCATCTGCAGGCCGCATCATGTTGGCGGCCTTGCCGCGAAACGCGGCCGCGAGCTTCTTCATGCTGACCTCGCGATCCGACGGCAGCACGACACAGACCGGCTTGCCGTCGACCTCCGCCATCAATGTCTTCAGCACGCGATGAGGTTCGACGCCGAGCGCTTCCGCGGCCTGAAGGCCGATCCGGCTGGCGTCGGGATCGTAATCGTAGGTGTGCAGCGCGAAGTTGACGCCAAGCTTGACCAGCGCCGCCGTCGCACGGGTGGTTTTCGACATGGCGCAATTCATACCAGCGCATTGCCACGATGGCGATTCGCGTCCGTCATGCCCGGCGGGCACGAACGCGGCCGGAGCCGATCAAACCGCCGATTTCCGCTTCTCCGCCTGGGTGAGCATGGCAAGGAACGCGGTGACCTTTGCCGGCCGGAATCGCGCCGCGGGATAGGCCGCATGGATGCCACCGGAGGGCAGGCTCCACTCGGGCAGGACATGAATCAGTTGCCCGGAGACCAGAAGATCTCGCACCTGAAAATCCGGCAGAACCGCAAGTGCGGCACCAGCCTGAACGGCCGCGAGGACCGCCGGTGTCGCATCAATGGCGATGGCAGCCTGCATGCGCACCACACGCCGATCCCGCTCGCCGCGCGAAAACTGCCAAAGCAGCGGCTCCTTCAGGGCCATGTTGGCGACGAACGGCAGCTTCGCGATCTCCTCCGGCCTGCGAACAGCGGCGATCTGATCGGCGAGGGCGGCGCTGCCGACCAGCAACTGCCGGAACGATCCTATCTTGCGAGCCTGCAGGCTGGAATCCGCCATCCAGCCGACACGGATCGCCAGGTCGATCTCGCCTGACATCAGGTCGACGATCTGATCACGCAGCATCAGCTCCACCCGGCGTGCGGGATAGCGCGCCACATAGGCCGTCACCACGGGCACCACGGTCGCAATGCCATAATCGTTGGGGGCGGTAATGCGCAAGGTCCCGGTCGGTTCAGCGGCCGCCTGCGCCAGTTCGTCGAAGGCATCTTCAGCCTCGCGCAAGATGAGCGTGCAGCGCGCGTAGAGCATGCGACCCGCTTCGGTGGGATGCACATGCCGCGTGGTGCGGACAAGAAGGCTCGATCCTGTCTCCTGCTCGAGCTGGGCGACTTGTTGGCTCACCACGGCCTTGGTGACACGGAGCCGTTCGGCGGCCCGCGTGAACGAGCCGGTGTCGACCACAGCGGCGAAATAGGCCAGTCGGTTCAGGTTCATGGCAGCGATAGCGAAACCCGAGGTCGGCTTGATTGTCAAGTAATAGCATACGATCTGTCTATTTTGTCGGTCTTTTGCTGACCGCTGACACGTGCCATGTGTCTCCTCCATGGAGCATGTCATGACTGACAGAGTGCGCGTCTTCTACCTCTTCGATCCGCTCTGCGGCTGGTGTTACGGAGCCCAGCCGGCGCTGGAGAAAATCGCCTCCCTCGGGACGTCTGAGGTGGAACTGGTGCCAACGGGGCTGTTTGCCGGTGAGGGCGCCCGTCCGATGGACGCGAGCTTTGCCGCCTACGCCTGGTCCAACGACCAGCGCATTGGTCGCCTGACCGGACAGGTGTTCAGCCAGGACTATCGCCGTCGGGTTCTCGCGAACCACGCCCGCTTGTTCGACTCGGGACCGGCAAGTCTCGCGCTCACGGCTGTCGCCCTGTCTGTCCCCACCCGCGAGCTGGATGCTTTGAAAGCGATCCAGCGCGCCCGCTATGTCGACGGCCGCGACACGACCGACCCGGGCATCCTCGCCGAGGTTCTCAACGATCTGGACCTGGGCGCGGCCGCCGACCGCATTCTTGCGCCCGATGACGACCTGCTCGAAGCCTATCGCCGGCGCATCTCGGATGGTCGCGCGACGATGCGTCAGTTCGGCATCGACGGCGTGCCGGCCCTTCTCGTCGGAGCAGGTGAGGATCGCCGCCCCGTGCGGGCAAGCGCGCTGTTCGAAGACATCGATGCGCTGCTCGCCGGTTTGCGGGCCGCCTGACCTGTTTGCCCGTCAACTCGAACAGTCGAGGGACGACCGTCCTCGCCTGAGTTCAACCGCCCACCTGAGGAGACGACCTGTGTTGACAAGGAGAGAACTCATGACGACGACCATCGCCGCTGGAGCTGCGGCCATGGCGTACGGCGGCCGCGCCAGCGCCGCCGCCGCGGACCTGACCTGGAAACATTTTCCGGCCGGACCGAACGGCTTTTTCCGTGCGCCCGTGCTGGTCACCGGCAGCACCGAGGCCCTGTTGATCGACGGTGGCTTCACGCTTCCAGACGGCCGGGCCATCGCCGAGGCGGTGCGCGCCACGGGCAAGCGCCTCACCACCATTTATATCAGCCAGAGCGACCCCGACTACTATTTCAGCCTGCGACCGATCAAGCAGGCCTTTCCGGAGGCGCGGGTGATCGCGGCGCCGGAGACCGTGGCCGCGATCCGCGCGACCGTGGAGAAGAAGCTCGCCGCCTGGGGGCCGCAGTTGAAAGACAACGGTCCGCAGACGCTCGCCGACGTCGTGATCCCTGACCAGTTCGACGGCAAGACGCTCACGATCGATGGCCAGACCATCGAGATCGTGGATGCAGACGGGATTGCCAACCGCCGTTATCTCTGGGTGCCGTCGCTCAAGGCGGTTTTCGGCGGCGTGCTGATCTTCTCAGGCGTCCATGTCTGGATCGCGGATACGCCAACCAAGGAGCAGCGCGCGGCCTGGATCGCCAATCTCGAGACAATCGCCGCTCGCAAGCCCGCTGTTGTCGTGCCCGGCCATATGGCGCCGGAGGCCGCGACCACGCTCGCCGGCGTCGAACATACCAAGGCCTATCTCGTCGCCTTCGAGGAGGAACTCGCCAAGGCGAAGGATTCGGCTGCGCTGATTACGGCCATGACGACGCGCTTCCCCGGCCTCGGCATGGACGTGGCACTGAACATCGGCGCCAAGGTGGCTACCGGCGAGATGAAATGGGGGTGACGTTGGGCGCCAATCCCGATTTCGTCCGCTCCTGTTGAGGAGTCGCGCAGGTCGGGTTGGACTCGCCGGCAACTTCGCCACCACATCCGGCGACAGCGTCTTCGGACTGATGCGCGAGGTCGACCGCAACATCCCGTACCTCGTCATTCCGGGCGCGCCATTTGGCGCGAACTATGGTGCGCAATTGCGCACCTGAGAATCCAGAGGTGGCAGCGACAAGATTCCGGGTTCCTGCTGCGCAGCCCCCGGAATGACCGAAAATCGTGGCGGTGTCTCAGTTCGAATTCCTTGCCAGGCTGCTTTGCTGGAAGTGCTGGACCTCACCGTCAATTTGAACCCACTCATGTTTCGACTGCTCAAAAATCGATCTGACGGGGCCCGGAAATTCGGGGTCTGCCAGCGCGCCGACGGCAACACCGATCAGCGACGGAACGTTGTCGGCTCTCCAATAGATCGTCGACCCGCAGTTTGGACAAAAATAGCTGTGGACCTTGCCGCCACTTGCCGCATCGCGGGTGAACTCTTTCGGCGTTCCAGAAACGACGACGTCGTCGACCTGATAGAAGGCGCCCACGCCAAATGGCGCGCCGGTTCTCCGTTGGCAGTCGATACAATGACAGGCGACAACCAATCTTGATGGTCCTCGAAGTGTGAGTGTGAGAGCGCCGCAACTGCATCGGGCATCGGCCATTTGAATACCTCTTCCTTTTTCTGAGCTGGCGAAGCTCATCGCTGAACAAATGGGATCGATCGAAGATCGGCGATGGAATTGTGTCGAATGTCGCCGACGGTGCGGGCTCGCCCTTGCCTCGCGCGCTTACCGGCTCTCGCGGAGGCGGGGCCGGCGCTGGTGATCGACGGCTTCACCGGTGAACAGTGGCCGGATCTGGCGCGACAAGGTGCGGGATTCGGCGCACACCGAGCGCCTCGGTGTCGACCCGCGCGGACCGGGGTTTCGCGCCGGCGATAGCTTGCGCAATCTGGATCGGTTTGTCGACGCCTTCGTCCTCCGATCCGATGACGCGATGTATCTGTCCCTGAGTGGCGTGTTTCGCTCTGGCAAACCCGGCGGACGATGGATTGTCCCGACACGAACCGTCAGACGGCCACCGGCCGGCTAGAATTTTCGGGGGATATCAATAGCTTGGAAGTGCCCTAGAAGCCCTCCAAAGTGCCCTTCTGGCTTGCTTCGAGCAGCCGCTTCCTTTATCCGGTGGGAGCCTCGCATGCGAGCGGCCGCGGCCGTGATTTGGGCTGGGCGCATGATCTCGGAAAGGACAGCCCCGGACCCAGTCTGACCGTGGCGCCGGCTTTTTCGGAAACTTGTCATGCTCTTTTGAAGCGATGAGTTGCAGAGGGAAAACCTGCGAATGGCCAATGTCGTCGTCGTCGGCGCCCAATGGGGCGACGAAGGAAAAGGCAAGATCGTCGATTGGTTGTCAGAGCAGGCCGACATCGTGGTCCGTTTCCAGGGCGGCCACAATGCGGGTCACACCCTTGTCATCAACGGTGAAACCTACAAGCTGGCGTTGCTGCCGTCCGGCGTGTTGCGGCCCTCGAAGCTCGCGGTGATCGGCAATGGCGTGGTGTTCGATCCGCAGGCCTTTCTCGACGAGGTGGACAAGTTGCGGGGCCAGGGCGTTGCGATCAGCCCGGATAATCTGCGCGTCGCCGAAAACGTCACGCTGATCCTGCCTCTTCACCGGGAACTCGACGCGCTCCGCGAATCGTCAAATGCCGCTACCGCGATCGGAACGACTCGCCGCGGCATCGGCCCTGCCTATGAAGACAAGGTCGGCCGCCGCGCGATCAGGCTGATGGACCTCGCCGATCTCGATACGCTGCCGCACAAGATCGACCGGCTGCTGGCGCACCACAATGCGCTGCGCCGCGGGCTCAATCTCGAAGAGATCGACGGCGGCGGTATCCTCAGGGAATTGAGCGCGATCGCGCCGAAACTGCTGCCCTACGCGGAAACCGTGTGGCGGCTGCTCGACCTCAAGCGCCGAGAGGGCAAGCGCATCCTGTTCGAGGGGGCGCAGGGTGCGCTGCTCGACGTCGACCATGGCACCTATCCCTATGTGACGTCGTCCAATACGGTGGCGGCGCAGGCGGCGACGGGAACCGGCATGGGCCCGGGCGCGGTTGGCTATGTCCTGGGCATCTGCAAGGCCTACACCACCCGGGTCGGGCAGGGGCCGTTCCCAACCGAGCAGGATAACGAGATTGGCCGCAAGATCGGCGAGCGTGGCCGCGAATTCGGCACCAATACCGGCCGCCCTCGCCGCTGTGGCTGGTTCGACGCCGTTCTGGTCCGACAGACGGTGCGGACCTGTGGCATTCATGGGCTGGCGCTGACCAAGCTCGACATTCTCGACGGTTTCGACACCATCGAGGTGTGCACGGGGTACCGGCTCGATGGCCGGGACATCGACCACCTGCCGGCGGGTGAGGGGGCTCAGGCCCGCGTCGAGCCGATCTATGAAACCATCGAGGGGTGGAAACAGCCGACCGCCCATGCAAGGTCCTGGGCCGATTTGCCGGCCCAGGCCATCAAATATGTCCGACGAGTCGAGGAACTCGTGGGTTGCCCGATTGCCCTGCTTTCCACGAGCCCCGAACGCGAGGATACTATCCTGGTCCAGAACCCCTTCGAGGCTTAACGGGATGTTACCGCGAAGCGTGCACAGTTGAGTTGATATGGCCGACTATTACCCGCTGATTGCTCGCGCCATCGCCGGATTGGACCCCAGTGCGCCCGGCGAGAGCCGCCGCGCGCTCTACGAGCGTGCGCGCGCCGCGCTGATCGCCCAGTTGCGCAGCGTGCAGCCGCCCTTGAGCGAATCGGAAATCACCCGCGAACGACTGTCGCTGGAAGAAGCCGTTCGAAAGGTCGAGTCCGAGGCCGCCCAACGCGCTCGCGAGGCCGTGCGCGCGCCGGCGGCTGGGGCTCAGCGCCCCGGCGATGCACTGCGTCGCGCCGGCGCACGTTCCCCCGATGCGCCGCCATCCACTCCGTCTTCCGGCGCAAATCCGCCTGCGCCGCAGCGGCCCCGTCCGGCTGCGCCGCCTCCGCCGCCCCCCGAGGCTGCATCGCCCCCGCCTCTGCCCGTGCCGCCGGCGCCGCGGAACGAGGCGCGCGAGACCTTCGACGAGGGTCATCAGGAGCGACCGGACCAGCCGCGCAACCCGCGCGCCGATGCGCCTCCGCTTGCGCCCCGCCCGCAGTCTCCGACTCCGTTGCCGCCGGGGCCGCTGCCGTCAGGTCCGCAGCCGCAGGTCACGATGCAGGAGCCGCAGCTGCCGCCGACCCGCGAGCGTACCGGTTCGCCGCGGCGCGGCCCGGAGAATAGCGCGCCCCAGGCGCCGGGAGTGCGCGGCTTCCGCGACATCACGGCCGACGCCGATGATCTCGGCCGAGCCGCGGCGCAAGCCAACCGGGCTGCGCGCAAGACCTACGCCAACGTGCCGTCTCCCGCTCCGGAGTTCGATCGGCTCGAGCCTGGCCCGGAGAACCGTGGCGGCGAACCCGACGCGCCGTATTCCTATGACGAATCGATTGCGGAGGCCGAGCGCTACGCGCCGCAGCCGCCGGTGCTACGGGGGCGCATCGGTGCTGACCGCGAACGCGAGGCGAAAAAGCCGCCGCGGTCCGGCGGGGCCTTTCCGTTCAAGAGTGCGATCGCCGTCGGCGTGGTGTTGATCCTGGCTGGCGCCGCGATCCTGTGGGGCAAGTCGGCCGTGACCGGCGTGAGCGGGCTGTTCAAGTCGCAGCAGGTGGTGGAAGCGCCAAAGGACAGTTCGGCGCCGCTGTCGAAGCCCAAGATTTCCGATCGGGTCGGTCAGCCGTCATCGCAGGACGTGACGGCGCCGGTGGCGCAGCGCGTCGTGCTGTATGACGAGGATCCGTCCGATCCGAAGGGCAAGCAATATATCGGTTCGGTGATCTGGCGGACCGAGCAGATCAAGGGCTCGGGCGCGGGCGGGCAGAAGCCGGACATCGCGGTGCGCGCCGACATCGATATTCCCGACCGCAAGTTCAAGATGAGCATGTCGTTCCGCCGCAACACCGATTCATCGTTGCCGGCGAGCCATACCGCTGAACTGACCTTCCTCCTGCCGGCGGACTTCAACGGCGGCGGCATCGGCAATGTGCCGGGCATCCTGATGAAGTCCAACGAGCAGGCCCGTGGCACGCCGCTGGCCGGCCTCGCGGTGAAGGTGACCGATGGTTTCTTCCTGGTCGGCCTGTCCAATGTCGACGCCGATCGTCAGCGCAACATTCCGCTCCTGAAGGAGCGATCGTGGTTCGACTTGCCGCTGGTCTATACCAACCAGCGCCGAGCCATCATCGCGATCGAGAAGGGCGCGCCGGGCGAACGCGCCTTCAACGACGCCTTTGCGGTGTGGGGGGATTAGGATGAGACATTCGTCCCGTCCTTCACGCGTCTTGAGAGCTGGAGCTTGAAACAGTTCCAGCCCGATCTTCGAAAAGCGAGAGCGGCATGAAACGCTATCTGGTGTTCGCGGTCGTAGGGCCCTTTCTGGGCGGGTTCGTCCTGCTGCTGGCGACCACCTACCAGTCCGGCTACTGGACCGAGACCAACCCCTCGGAGGTGACGAAATTTCTCGCCGTCTTCTTCAAGTCGCTGCAATACAACTATCTGTTCGGCCTGTTGCCGGCGCTGTTGATCGGCGCGGTCGAGGATATTCTGTTTCACGTCAAGCGGATCGGCCTGCGGCTTCGCATCGTGCTGGTGGGGGCGATCGCCTTTGTGCTCGCCGCCGTGCTGTACAGCTCACGCGGGCCGGACAGCGGCGCGGTTCAGTTCATGCTTTACGGAATGGTCGGCCTGATCCCGGCCGTGCTCTCGACCTGGCTCGTGCACCGCTATGTCGATGAGCCGCAGCCGGCGCACGCTTCTTAAGTCTGTTCAACGAGACTTATTCACCCGTGATCGCAAGCCGTTGTGGCGGACCGCTCGGTCCGCCCAGCGTTCGTCGAGGGGATGCCTCGATCAGCGGCCGTTGCCGCGGCAGCGTCCATAGGGGCCGATGTGATAGCCGCGCGGGCAGGCATGCGCCGCCGGGTTGGCGAAATTGCGCAGGCAGCCGCCATAGGGACCGCGATGCCAGCCGGGGCCGCATCCGCCGGCGACCCGGATGATGTCGGTCTGCGTCGGCGCGACCGGCGCCAGCGGCATGGCCTGGGCCGCGCCTGCGATCATGGCAAGGGCGAAAGCCGTGGCCAGCATTGTTCGTGTCATCATTCGAGAATCTCCTTTGAGTGGGCAAATCATGATCCGGCGCCCATCGCGCCGTGGTGGCATCAAGCGGGAACCGATTGTCCTTTGCGACAACAGCGAAAATGCGGAGGTGATCGATCCGGGGACTCAGCTGCCGGCGAACGCGATGCCGGCGCGCACTTCTGAAATCGCCTGGTCGATCAGCCCGAGCGCGCGTTCGCGATGGCCACCCTTGTTGGGTGTGGCTGCGGCCAATTCCGCACGTGCCGATTGCAGGAGGCTTACGGATGCCGCCATGTGCGGCTGCGCGCCGATGGCGTAGCCGATCCCCATGCTGGCGGCGATCGCCGTGCCGAGCAGCAGTTTGCGAGCGAACGAAGTTGTCATATCGTCTCTCTCCTGTTGCGGTTTCGTGTTTCCCCTTGGCGGACTGTCGCATGCTGCGCCGCACGTGAAAGGTGGCGGGAAGATATCCACGCCCGCCGCATCGGTAATCCGGGCACACATCGCCGTCTTGGACTGTCCGGCGCGGACAATCGTCGGATACGGACTGTCCGGCGTTATTTCTTTGGTCCGAGCCGGCCGATAGCCTGACTGGGAGCCTGACTCGGGAGCCTGACTTGGGAGCCTGACTCGGGCCTTCAGGTGGCGTTCATCCGATGGCGGGCATTTTTGCGCGTTGGTTCGAGAACTGGCCGGCATGACCGTCATCAAGAAAGCGCTGTCCACCGAGATGCTGCCGACCGGTCTCGACGACCGGCAACGTTTTTTACGCTTCGCGGAATTGTTCGAGCATTTCTCCAATACCGGCGAACTCGATCCGGCGCCCGACGTGCCGTTTCGCGCCGCGATGAACTCCATCCATATCGGCACCACCCTGCTTGGTCGTTGTGACGGCACCTTCACCACGGTGCGGCGCGAGCGCCGCCAGGTGTTGCAGACCAATGACGATCGCTATTGCCTCGCGCGCAACAATGGCGATCGCGAAGCGACCGTCATTCGTTGCGGGCGCGAGTTCGCCCTGCGACCCGGGGCGCTGGTGCTGCTCAAGCTCGACGAGCCGTTCTTCAGCGCCGATGGCGCGAATCACAAGCGCTTCACCAATGTGCACCTGCCGATGATCACGCTGCGGACGATGGTGCCCACCGTCGATCACATGGTCGGCCGCGAACTGCAGCCGGGCGGGGCGCTGTCGCTGGCGATGGATTACAGCGACCTTCTGTTGCGGCATCCGGGCGCGGTCGACGAGGCCGGCATGGCGATTGCCGCGCACCTTCTCGATCTCGCGGCGCTCGGCCTCGGCGCCCGAGGCGATGCCGCCGCCAAGGCCGATCGCGGTGGCTTGCGCGCGGTCAGGCTGCGGGCGGTGCTGGGGATTCTGGGGAGGCGCTTTGCCGAGCCGGATTTCTCGGCGCAGAAGCTTGCCGCCGCCGCCGGGCTCTCCGAGCGCTATGTCAACGAATTGCTGTTCCGGGCCGGCGCCAGCTTCACCATGCGGCTGACGGAATTGCGCCTGCGCCATGCCGCCGACCTGCTGGCTCGCGGCGCGCGGCGCCGGATCAGCGACGTCGCCTTCGACTGCGGCTTCAACGATCTGTCTTATTTCAACCGCTGTTTCCGCCGCCGGTTCGGCTTGACGCCGACCGCGGCGCGCGGGAACAACAGGGCATGATTATCGCGAAGCGGCGCAACTTGCGTCCACCTTCGTCGTTACCATGTGATGGCAATGTACCAGAGCAATAGCAGATTCCGCATCGACCCCCGTGCGCGCGCAACGTTTCGCGGCGCCCCAGGCCGTGGGCCGATCCATGGCCATGGCAGGGCCAATGGGCCGATCATCGATCAGGATGGGCGAGAAATCCCGGAGGCGGAACTTCGTCCCTTCCCCGGCGGCGGATTTCGATTTGATTTCGGCAGTGCCAACCCGTTCGGCAATCTGAGCCGTGAACAGCGACTGGTGCGGCTGGAAGCGGCCGCGAGGCTGCTCGATGTCGCCTTCATCCTGCCGGGCACCAACATCCGCTACGGGATCGACGGCATCATCGGCCTGATCCCGGTGGTCGGCGACATCATCGCCACCGCATTGTCATTGTGGCTGGTACGCGAGGCCCGCGCGCTCGGCGCGCCCTGGCATGTCACGGCGCGGATGCTCGGCAATGTCGCGATCCAGGGCGTCGTCGGCGCGGTCCCGGTTGCGGGCGATGCGTTCGACGTGCTGTTCCGCGCCAATATGCGGAACGCTCGCCTGCTCAGGCGTTGGCTCGACCTGCAGCCGCGCTGACGCTTTGCTTATGGACCATGCTCGCATCTGGACCCGGTTCACCTCCGGGTTGGCCGAGCTTGCTTTCAGACCAAAGTGCGCGGCCGATTTTAGCGGATATTGCCGGGATCTATGCCGCGTCCTTGTCCGCGTCCGCCTTGTCGTCGGGCGTCGTCTCGGCCACGGCAAGCCGGCGCGGCAGCGGGAAGGCTTCGCTCTCGTACAGCGTCCGGATGCCGCTCTGGTCGAAGCGGGCCTCCTCAACCTGCAGGTAGGCGCCGTTCAGCGAGTCCGCCGGCAACTCCTCCATCGCAAAGCGAACCGCTTCTGCCGCGGTGCCAAATCGCCGATAGGTAAAGCCCGCCCGCTTCTTCTTGCGGATCGCGGCGGGGAAAAGTTCGGCGGCGGTATCGAAGCTGAAAGGACGCATGCTAGGTGACCTTTGTTCTTGGCGCTGGTGCGACGTGGTTCGAGTAAGGAAGGCGGGCTGGCCATTGGCCACGCCGCGCCGTTCAGGTCATTTCACCGCCTAATATAGGCTTCTTTGACAGAATTGCGAATCCCGTCACCGCAAATGATGAATCCCACTCCATCTCGGGGAACCGAGAGAAGCCCTTTTATTTCAATATTTTAAGGGATTCACAGCTTGCCGAGCAGCAACAGCACGAGGAGCACCACCAAAATCACGCCGCCGATCCCGATACCGGAATGGCCCATACCATAGCCGTAGCCGCCGAACCGGCCGCTGAAACCGCCGAGCAGGTAGATGATCACGAGGATGATCAGGATCAATCCAAGGGACATGGCACTCTCCAGGAAAAGCGGCAAGACAAGCGGCCGGCGCCACAAGATCCGCCGTGCCGCTCGTCAAGAAAAGCACATTCCTGGACGCCGTGCCATGGAGCAGGCAATCGCGCTTGCCGTGCGCGACACGCGAACGTCAGATCGGGGCTGCTATCGCGGCTTCAGCTTCAGCGCTGCCGAATTGATGCAGTAGCGCAGGCCCGTCGGCCCCGGTCCGTCGTTGAAGACGTGGCCGAGATGGCCCTCGCATTTCGAGCACAGCACCTCGGTCCGGATCATGCCGTGGCTGACGTCCCGTTCCTCGTCGACATGGCTCTCCGTCGCCGGTTGGGTGAAACTCGGCCAGCCGCAGCCGGAGTCGAATTTGGCGTCGGACTCGAACAGCGTCTGCCCACAGCCCGCGCAGATGTAGGTGCCGGGCCGGTGCTCATGCTCGTACTCGCCCGAGAACGGACGCTCGGTCGCCTTCTCGCGCAGCACGGCATATTGCATCGGCGTCAGTTCGCGACGCCATTCGGCGTCGCTCTTCTCGATCTTGCCTGACGTCGTCTTGGTGTCGGACATGATGACCCTTTCAGTTGGTAACCTTGTCAGTTGGTAAGCTTGTCAGTTCGTAACCTTGGCGTCGCTGACCAGTGTGGGTTTTTCGACGTAGTTCTCCGCGAACATCTTCTTCAGGTTTTCGACCTTCGGGATGTCGTTGAAAGCAATATAGGGCTGGTTCGGGTGCAGCGTCAGATAGTCCTGGTGATAGGCCTCCGCCGGATAGAACGCCTCGAGCCGTCCGACCTTGGTGACGATCGGCTTGCCGTAGACCTTGGCCGCGTTGAGCTGGGCGATGTAGCCGTCCGCGACCTTCTTCTGCTCGTCCGATGTGGTGAAGATCGCCGAGCGGTATTGTGTCCCCGAGTCGGGCCCCTGGCGGTTCAACTGGGTCGGATCGTGCGCCACCGAGAAGAAGATCTGCAGGATCTTGCCGTAGCTGATTTTCCTCGGATCGTATTTGATCTGCACGGATTCGGCATGGCCGGTGCTGCCGCTCGACACCGCGTGATAGTCGGCGGTCGCCTTGCTGCCGCCGGCATAGCCGGACACCGCGTTCACCACGCCCGCGGTATGCTGGAACACGCCCTGCACACCCCAGAAGCAGCCGCCCGCGATGACCGCGGTCTGCAGGCCGTCGGATGAGGAGGCGTCGACCGCGGGCGGCGGGATCGCGACGGCGTCTTCCGCGGCGCGCGACGGTGCTGTGGCAATGGCGGCAATCGCCAGCGTGCCGATGGCGGCAAGGCCGAGCGAGAGACGGCTCAATGGTGACAGGCGCATGGGGGGTCCTCTTGATGGGCAGGCGTTCTGGTTGACGACGAGTGTACGGCGCGGGGGACGATCTTCACAATCGGTCACGGCGCCCCGTTGTCCCCTCAGATACGGACGCGAAGCGGCCGCGTTACGGTCCAAAGGACACAGTTCCGTGAATGATAGGCCTGCCGCTGCAAGGCGTTAACCCTGGAAAACGCCGCCGGGGGGCGCTGGTGCGCTTCTCTTGGCGAAGCCGTGCGAAACCGCCATAAATGAAACGTCATCCAATAACACCTATCAGATGAATCCCGCCTCCCGGAGCGTTCCGCGAATGTTGCGCGCCCTTGTTCTGCTGACCCTGCTGCTGACCTTTGCACTCCCCTTGGCTCTGCGATCCGTGCTGGTGCCGGCCATCGCCGGTCCTCCGCCGGCCGACGACCTCGAAACCTGCCGCAACCGGCAGGTGGACCCCGGCGTCCGGCTTCCGGCTTGCGAGAACCTGCTCAGGGGCGGGCAACTGACGGGCAGGGATCTGGCCATCGCGCTGTCCGCGCGCGCAGCAGGGCTGATGGCCAAGCGCGACTACGACAAGGCGGTCGCAAGCTTCAGCGAGGCAGCGACAGCCGATCCCGACGAGCCCGGACCTCTCATTGGCCGCGGCTGGGCCTATGTGCAGATGGGCGATGATGACCGTGCGATGGCGGACTTCAACCAGGCCATCAAGCTGCGTCCCAATGCTCCGATGGCGCTCAACAATCGCGGCACGATCTTTTTGCGCCAGGGGGCTGTGCAAAGCGCGCTCGATGATTTCAACGCGGCCCTGAGAAGCAATCCAAACCTGTTTTTCGCCCGCATGAACCGCGGGCATGTGCTGATGATCAACAAGGACTATGAAAGTGCGCTCGCAGAGCTTGCCGAAGCGGAGCGGATCAAGCCGGCGGACATCGGGCCCCGTGGCCTGCGCTGTCAAACCTATGCCGCGATGCGCCAGTTCGATCAGGCTCTTGCGGCCTGCAACGCCATCATCGAGAGAATGCCGCAGCAGCAAGTTGCCCTGGTCACCCGTGCCAATATCTTCCAGGCGAAGGGCAATCTGGATGCCGCGCTGAGGGATTACAATTCGGTACTCAGCCTCAATCCGAACAATGCGCGCGCTCATCTCGGCCGAGGGCAATTGTTCGAACAGCGACGTGATCTCGCGCGGGCGCGCGCCGACTACCGCTCGGCGGGCTTTACCCTCAACCGCATCGACGACATCGAAACCACGTTCGCGAAGACCGCGGCGCGCGAGCGACTGGCCGCGCTCACACCGGGGCCGGGCGGAACAGGCACGGCGCGCCGCGTCGCGCTCGTGATCGGCAATGGCGCCTACCGCAACGTCCACCCGCTCGACAATCCGCACAACGATGCCAAGCGGATTGCCGGGGTGTTGCGCGACATCGGCTTCCAGACCGTGACGCTCACCGACGATCTCACCCGCGACAAATTCTTCGAAGCCCTGCATGCGTTCGGCAAGGAAGCCGAAAATGCCGATTGGGCGGTGGTCTATTATGCCGGCCATGGTTTCGAGATCGGCGGCGTCAACTATCTGGTGCCGGTCGATGCCAGGCTTGCGGCCGACAAGGACGCCGAGACCGAAGCCGTCGCCCTCGAGCAGGTGATCGCCGCCGTCGGCGGTGCGCGCAAGCTGCGCCTCGTCATTCTCGATGCCTGCCGCGACAATCCGTTCGCGCCGGCCATGCGGCACACCATCGAGCTGAAGCTGGTCGACAAGGGATTTTCCAACATCGAGCCGGGCGCCGGCTTCATGGTGGTCTATGCCGCGAAGCACGGCGAGACCGCGCTTGACGGCGAGGGCGGCGGCAGCCCGTTCGCGACCGTGCTGGCGCGCGATCTCAAGGAGCAGAAGGTCGAAATCCGCAAACTGTTCGACATCGTCCGTGACGACGTCTGGACCGCGACCAACCACCAGCAGCAGCCCTTCACCTACGGCTCGCCGCCGGGCCGCGAGGATTTTTTCTTCGTGGCGGGGAAGTGACGCGTCTATTGCGAGGAGCATAGGCGACGAAGCAGTCGAGAAGCGTCATTCCGGGGCGATGCGAAAGCATCGAACTACGATGTGCAATCGCACATCGGAGAATCTCGAGATTCCGGGTCTGGTCCTTCGGACCATCCCGGAATGACCGCACGTGGGCAAAGCACCGGGGCGCGCGGCCCTTGCTCGCTTCGGCCGTCGACAGGATGCTAACGATGGAATGGATGCGTTTCTTGTTTTCATTTGAGGGGCGAGTCAGCCGCCGCGTCTATTTGTTGCACTTTGTCCTGCCGTTGCTCCTCATTGGAATCGCAGTGACAGTGTTGGTTCCGCCATTGAACTTCAATGCAGCCATCATTTCGCTGCTGCTCGCATCATCGTGGCCAGGTATCGCGGTTGGAGCAAAGCGCTGCCACGATCGTGATCGATCGGGATGGTTCCAGTTATTGATCCTAGTGCCGATTGTCGGATGGTTGTGGTTGATATCTGAACTATGCTTGCGGCGCGGCACGAGCGGACCCAATAGGTTCGGCTGTGAACCCGCATAAAGATCCTTCGCTTGCGGTGCTTGTAGGCAAACCCGGATGAGCATGGCTGCATCCGGTGTGGCCCCGCGTGTGCGGGTACTTGCTATTTGCTGGCTTTCCTCGCGCTCTTCAACCGCGTGCGGGCTTCTTTCCGGAGTTCCTGCATGTTCAGTTCGCCGGCCGAACCGCTGGCCAGGCCCTTGTCCCAGGCGTCGCGCAGTCGCTCGATATCGTACTGGCGCAATTCGCGCTTGAGCTGCCAGTCGCGAACGGCTTCGCGCACGATTTCGCTGGTGGTGGCGTACTCGCCAGTGTCGACCGCCGCCTTGAGCGCGGCCACCTGTTCGCCCGTGAGCGCCACACTGACTTTTTCGACGTTCGACATCAGGAATGACCTTGCTCGCTTGGTAGTAAGATTTGCTACTTCTTGCTCCTCCGAGCAAGCATCTCGATTCGATCGTCCGCTGTCCGAACTTTGCGACCTCCATACCGCGTTCGCTTCCCGCTACTTCTCATCTCCGCCCGGTGCCTGCCGCAGCATGAAATGGCCGAACGCCGTGGCGATGGGTTTGGCGGGATCGTCCTGCCAGGCCTTGGCCTCGAACGCGACCACGCGCCGGCCCTGCTTGACGATCGAGGCGCTGGCATAGCTGTCGAGCGCCCGGCCGGAGCGCAGGTAGTTGATGGTGAGCCCGATCGGCTTCGGCAGCGTCGCGATGCCGAGCTCGCGCGTGACGCCGACGATCGCCGTGGTTTCGAGCAACGCGCCGGTCAGGCCGCCGTGAATGGCGGGCAGCATCGGGTTGCCGATGATCTTTGGCGAGAACGGCATCACCTGCGTGCCGTCTGCGTTAATGCGGATGCCGAGGCAGCGCGCGAAGGGACTGTTGGCGAAGGGACCGCCAGGGTCCTCCGGCGCGTCGAGGCCAGGCAGCGCGGGGTACGCCTTCGGCCGGTCCTTGAGCATGTTGGTCCGGTTGGCGCCGATCATGAAGCAGGCCGTCGCGGTGGCGACCGGATCGTCCTCGGAGTCCTGGTAGGCGGTGGCGCGCACGAAGGCGATCGAGCGGGTGACGCGGGTGCAGACCGCATGCGCCCTGATGTCGAGGCCGGGCGTGGCGGGCTTCTGGTAATCGATGCGCAGGTCGAGCGTGGCGATCGCGCCGTTGCCGTCGGGCGCGAGCTGCACGGCCATGCCGCAGCTCTCGTCGAGCATGGCGGTGACGACGCCGCCGTGCAGCACGCCGGTCCTGATGTCGCCGACGAAGACGGGGCGGTACGGCAGGCTCGACCAGGCTTCGCCCGGCCCCGCGCGGTCGAGCCGCAATCCGCTGATGTAGCCATAGACGGAGCGACGCCCCTTGATCGCCTGGGCGAGGTCGTCAAACGGCAGCGTGGTGGTATCGGATGTGTCGGGCATGCGGGAGATTCTAGACGATTGGCGCGGGGTCAGCAAAAGATCCCGCCATCTGCTTCCGGTCGGCTGCTTCGGTGGCGGGGATCATGGTGGTACTCATTTGGGGCAGGAGCGGTGAAGCATGGCGTTTGCGATCAAGGCCGAGATTCGCGACCCGCGGGCGAGGACGTTCACGTTGCCACCGCAAAAGACCATGTACGGCGGCAAGCACATCGCCGACGGCGACACGGTTTTCGTGTTCGCGAGCGAGAACGAGGGCGGGCATGGCCTGATCGCGCGCGGCGTCGTCACGTCCGCGGCGGCGGTCGCGAAACGGCCCGGCATCGCCCGGCAAACACCGCGCGTGAGCCTCACCATCCGACGCACCGCACTCGCGAAACGGCCGCTGGGGCGGAGCGAGCTCAAGCATTTCACCGAATGGACCGACGGCCAACCCGCCACCGAGCTCAATTTCAAGTTCTATCGCCAGGCCACCAACAAGGTCGTCGGCATCTCGGATCAAGCGGCGGCGTTCCTCGGCGGATTCTTCCAGGCGCAGGTAGCCTTGTAGCGCAGGTAGCTTCGGCCCGACCTCAAATTCGGAATGGTATGTTTGGCGGTCTCGAGCACACGGGCGTGGTGACCAGTTCGACGAGAGGCGCGTCGCTCGCCGCGCTCATGAGGGGCAACTTGCAGTCACCGTCATCCAGATCTCGGCTGTCACTCGCCCTTTGGTTTCGACGCGCTTGCGGACGGCGCGCTCTCCGGCGAACCCGGACGCCGGACGTCAGTCAGCCGGCTGGCCGCGACGCAACTGATGACAACCCGATCAACGACATTGCCGATCACGGCCTCAATGCATTTCGATTGCTGGCGCAGCACGATGCCCACGACGCCGCTCGATCCCGAGCCTCCCGATGGCGAAAAAACAGCTAGCGTTCCAGGAGTCATGTCGGCCGGAGCAACTCTTTCCCCCCAGCTTCGCCAGGCCACGGCCCGCGGCGCGCCCGCTGCCGGTTCTACGCCGGCCTGTTTCACCACCCAGCCGACAAAGGCGCCGGCCCAGGGCAGGGACGGCAGGTTTTCGAATCCCGGAAACCCCTGCCAGTAGGACAGGATACGGCTTTTTTCCCGCTCGCTGCCATTCTCGTAGACGCCAACCTCGGCGAGCGCGTTGGCAAGCATGGAACGCATCACGGGGTCCTTCACCGTGGCGACAACCGCGAAGTCGGGCTCGGTCGCCGACCACCGGGTTTCGGTGAGCGGGATGGACGCGCTTCCCTGGGTCGCGCGCAAATCGCTGGCATTCACCCAATTGCGCTCGCTCACATCGATCTGCCAAATCTCATTGGACTTCTCGACCGCCTTCGTGGAGACCAGTTCCTGGGCGACCTGGTCATGCATCCGGCGCAAGCGGAGTGTGTAGGCTCCCGGGCCGGCCAATGCTGCGACGACCCTGCTATCGATCGTGTTGTATTTCACGCCGACGGCACCTTCAACGGTCAGCGCCGAGATAGCGAGTCCTGCCGAGAGATCGACCGGCCCGCCGAAGTTGATGAAGAATTTGGGCGGGTCGATCAGGTATTGAATCTTCTGCACGGCCGTCGGAACGATCTTGCTGGTGAACTGATCGATAATTCCAATGCAGATCGTCGAGACAACGGAAATAACCGTCAGGCGCAATCCCTGCTTCTTGAGATTATCAAGGATGTCAGAGCTGGTGAGTTGCATCAGTACATCGACGTTGCGAGTGCATCCTATAGTAGCATGGATGCGCCGTGCGGGCCACCGATAAGGCTCGCGGTACCGACGATCCACCGGACTGCGGCTTGCAACGGCGATCCGGCGTCCAATGACCCGCACGAACTCAATTTCAAGTTCTATCGCCAGGCAACCAACAAGTCGTCGGCATCTCGGATCAAGCCGCGGCGTTCCTCGGTAGATTTTTCCAAGAACACGCCCGCGAGGGCTTGGCGCGAGGTGATCCTGGCCGTCATGTCAAGCAGCAACTCCAAGGCACGTTCCGGTGCGGCGACGCGCGCAATGAAGTCACCTATCAAGAACGCGGAATCTTCGTCGGCCAGGTAACCGAAGCTGTTTGGCAAGCAAGCGAAGACATGACCCAGTTGGCCTTCCGATAATTTCCGCCGATCAAGATAGAGCGACAAGATCAACTCATCCAACCCCGGTCGCTTCGCCACGACAGGATCTGAGAGCAGGCGACAGATGAAGTCCACGTGCTCGTCCGAAACGCTCGCGGCGATCAAAAGCGAATCTTGAAACTCCTTGGCAACTGTCCGCGCAACTTGCCGCGACTGAAGTTGGGTCGCAGCAACCAGGCGACGGTATGCGGATTCAAAATCCAATGGAGCCTCCCTGGTCGAATTGTCGCGTCCCCTGGAATGATCCACCAGGATGGCGGGAACAGTGAATCAATCATCAAGCAACGGTAGCGAGCTAGTCCGTATGAGCCCAGCAATATGATGCGTACACCCTCGTGACCACAGCTGATCAGATATCCGAGCTCATCCATGCGAGCTTTCCCGTTGATCCGCTGCCCGGCCAATTCTTTTGGGCGGACGGAATCGAGCCTTTGGGCGATATACCCGAAGAGATCCGGAACCGAATAGCGGGGCGCTCCTGGGCAGAGATTGCGATGCCAGACTGGGCCATGATGGGGACGGCGCCCGTCGTTGTCAGAGGCTATTTCGATCCGAATGCGTTCCGATACTATTTACCTTCGTTGCTGGTCGGTGTGCTTCGAGACATCGCGCACGTCGACTGGGCGCTCGAAGCCATTTTGCCAGCCAACCGGAGGCGGCGTCCGAAGGGTAAGTGGTGGCAAGATTTCTCGGAAGGCTTTTCTGTCAAGCAGCGAGCCGCGATCTGCGCGTTCCTGGAGGGTCTTCGGGGTCTGTTATGGGATCGCATTGGGCCCGCTGCGCAACAGCTGGTCGTTGAGGCGGAAGCCATTTGGTTTGGGCTGGAGAACCGCAACCACTCATCGTCCTGATTGTTGCATGTCGTTGTGCCGATGCAATCTGGGCCTTTCGCCTCCAGCCAACTCGTAACGTGGATTGGCCTATGGCTTGTAGATGGCCACAGGCCGCATGCTTTGGCGTCACACGCGATCCGACCAGCCGGCCGCTCAGGGGCGTGGCTGGACGGGCGCGGGCCGGATCGCCGGGACGCGGGTCGGCGCTCGTGGAGCGGTTCGTATGTTCGCGGGCGGCGTCAATCTCACCATTTGCAAAGCCGGATTGCGGCTTCTCTTGAGGGGCTGCGGTCGGGCCTGCGCAATTGCGCCCGCGTGCGCGGCGCGCCATTGGATGAACTCCCTGAAGAGCGTCTCGTGAGATTTCGCTGCCTCGTCGATGGGAGCCCCGCGTTGGATCGGCTCGACGAGGGCCGTCGCTGCACCCTCAACCCAGCCAGTGCGCCCGAGCTCCGCCCGGGCGTTCGCGGCACCCACGACGCCATGCGCGACCGCAATGCTCGCGGCATTGAGTTCGAGGGAAAGCCCGGGGTCATCGTTGACCGCATCGGCCGAGGCCGTGCCGATTGCGATCGCCTCATGGACCGTGTCGCGCCTTGGCGGGACCAGGCCCGCCGGCTCGAGCGGCCGCGCCGGCGGCTCGGCGACGGGTGCCAATGCCAGGATATCGCCTGCGGGTTCTTCCGACGCGACCTGACCCGGTAGCGCAAGCCAGCCGATCACCAGGAGGCCCGCCATTGAGGCGGCGATGGTGATGGCGCTGCGAGCGGGCATTTCGGGAATGAGACGACCGCTCGCTGGCGCCCGGGTCGCCGCCTGCGGGCGCGGGTCGCTTGTCCGGCTGTCGGTCGTCAGCCAGGTCATTGTCCATGCCGTCATCCGGCTCGGCGCCAGCAGCACCGCCACCGTGACGAAGGCCGCAAAGCCGAGCCCGCCGCCGATGTCCGGCAACAGCGCCTTGACGAGAACCAGCATGGCGGTGAGCAGGATTGCTCCAAGCCCGGCCTGGACCCAGCCTTTCAACCGCTCGGGTGTCGACATTCCCAGGAAGCACCCGGCATAGAAGGCGTCCATCGTGCGCGTGTCGTTGCCAGCATTGAGATGCAGCACCATCAGGCCGATCAGCGCGACCGCCGCGGCGATGAAGATCCGCTCCGCCGGGTCCGCCAGCGCGACGCTTCGGGGCCGCAACGCAGCCAGCGTCGCACACATGCCGATCATGCTCGCAGCACAGGTGAGAACCAGCGATTTCGGGTCGACAGCCAGCATGTCGGCATGGGCCACGCGAAAGGGGTGGCCATCCGCGCCGAACAGCGAAGCCGCTTCCACGAACAGGAACGACGCAACGGTTGCTATGGCACCCGATCGTCCCCCGCAGCCTCCCGCAAGGCGGCGGCCCGAACGCGCATCGATTTCGGCGACGACGCAAAACGCCAGCCCGCTCGCGATGGAGAGCAGGATGAACAGCGCGGTTGCCGTCATCACCGACGCAGCCGTGGTGGTGTCGCTCAGCCCGAGAACCGGCGTCATGCCTGCGAAGGACCCACCATAGATCGCGGCAAACAATTCGCCCGGAAACAGGCTTGTGGTGCGTGTGATCAGCAACGGGCCACACAGCAGCGTGGTCGCCAATGCGGATGCGATGGCCGGGACGAATCCACCCGCGCTGAAATGCAGGGTTGCCAGGCAGCCCAGGAAGGCGCCGGCGAACGCCGCGGTTGGCGCGCTGTCGACCAGGGCGCCGGCTGAGACCGCCTCCGCCGGGACCCGGTTCTCTCGACCGGGCTTGACCACAGGTTGGTGAAGACCGCGCCTGAGCGCGGGAGCGCTCCGTTGGAGACATTGCGGGTCGCGACGCCCAGGGTCCGTTCGGTCCACCGGCATGTCATCACCTCAAAACTTGCCACGAGCCGAATGTGGCGGTAACCAAATCAGGGGAACGCAATGTGTAGTTGAACCGAAGCTCGCGCGCCGAGCAGCCCGAGGATAAATTCGGCCGGCTCAAGCGAGAGCGTCGAGAAACCTGATCTCCTGAATTTTCTGCGGCGAATGTGCGGCGGCCCAATTGGATGCCGGAGTAAGCAAACCAAAATTGTCCGATGCGCCATAACGGCAACAGCACGCGGAGCGCGATGTCACCACCGCGTCCATCCAGGGACAGAGTCGCGCGATATTTCCGTACAACTCAGAGATGTATCCGCAGGCAGGGCATCAAAGGAAAGGCGAAGCCGATAGGCGCATGAGCGTCCCGCGCCTCCTGCTTTGCGCCCGAGGGGTTATGGCGGAGCCTGTCACCGGGCGCGCGTTCGCGCGACCCGGTGGCCCGGCTCACCCTCCGCGTTGGTCTCAGAGGGACGTGCAAGCAGCGAGAAGCAACAACTCACACCACGATGCTGAGCCGCTTCGCGGCGCGGGTGATGCCGGTGTAGAGCCAGCGGGCGCGGCTGTCCTGGAACGCAAAGCTTTCGTCGAACAGCACGACGTCGTCCCATTGCGAGCCCTGCGACTTGTGCACGGTGAGCACATAGCCGTAATCGAACTCGTCATAGGGCTTGCGCTGCTCCCACGGCAGCGCCTCGACGCCGCCCTCGAAGCAGTCCTGGCGCACCGAGACCTTGGTCACCTTGTGGCCGAAATCCTCGTCGGGCGACAGCCGCATGCTGAGGATGCGCGATTTGGCGCGCGGCTGCGTGCGCGACTTCACCCGCCACAGCCCGCCGTTGAACAGGCCCTTCTTGCGGTTGTTGCGCAGGCACACCAGCTTGTCGCCGGCGACCGGCAAGGGGTCCTCGATGTTCTGGCGCTGGCGGAAGCGCATGTTGTAGGCGCGGCGGGTGTTGTTGCGGCCGACCAGGATCTGGTCGGCATGCATCACCCGCTGCGGGTCAAGCTCAGTGCGCGACACCACTTCGCTTTCGCCGTAACGGCCGATGTCGAGATCGCGGCCCTCGCGCACGTCCATCGACATCCGCACGATCGGATCGTCCTGGGCCTGGCGATGCACCTCGGTCAGCATCGCATCGGGCTCGCAATCGGTGAAGAAGCCGCCGCCCTGGATCGGCGGCAATTGCGCGGGATCGCCGAGCACCAGCAGCGGACATTCGAACGACATCAGGTCGCGGCCCAACTCGGCGTCGACCATCGAGCATTCGTCGATCACGATCAGCTTGGCCTTCGAGGCCGGGGCATCGTCCCACAATTCGAAGCTCGGCTGCTCGACGCCGGACTCCTTGGCGCGGTAGATCAGCGAATGGATGGTGGAGGCGTTGTCGCAGCCCTTGTTGCGCATCACCAGCGCCGCCTTGCCGGTGAAGGCGGCGAATTTCACCTCGCCGCTGACGCCCTCCGCGATGTGGCGCGCCAGGGTGGTCTTGCCGGTTCCGGCATAGCCGAACAGGCGGAACACCGGCGGGGTGCCGTTCTTGCCGGGCTTCGCCTTCAGCCAATCGGCCACGGCCTTGAGTGCGTCATCCTGATGCGGCGTGAATTGGGGCATGGGGCTTTCGCGGGCGAGGAGGCCGCCGTCACTCCGGCGACTCGATGTCCCGCGCAAGCTAACCATTCGGGCCGCCGGCGCAAGCCGCTCGCGGCCGTCCGCGTCATGCGGCGATCATTGCCGGCCGGGAATGCCGCGCATGTCCGGCAGATGGTGGGCGATGCTCTTGCGGCAGTCGATGCAGGTCGTCTCGTGACCAATCTGTTCTTCTTCGAGGATCAGAGATCGATCCGCTTCAGCACGTCATTGAGTGTGAACAATGCCGCCCCGCCATAACCGCACGTTCCTTCGCGTCCGAAGATACAGACCTGGACGCCACCGACGGCGTCGCAATCGCGTGCCTTGAAGCTGGCGGGCAGGTCCTTTTCGGCGGAACGATAGGCGAGGATACGATTGAATGAGGTGGAGGCAATACGGGTAACGCTCGTCAACTCGGTGCCGGCGAGAGGATCCGCCGAATAAAAGGCAAACAGGGGCTTGCTGCCAACGAGGCGGTCACGGCCCGGCAGCAGGGTGAAGAATACGTCATAGAGCGCAAGCCCGCACATCTGCGGGTCGGCTTTCAACTCCGAGGCGAGCTTCGCGGCCCCTATCCCGTTCATCCACAGCACCGACCATCCGCCCGTCGCGCCGAGTGCCGCAGATGTCCCGATCCAGCCAGCGGCGATCAGCCCTCCCGTCAATCGGCGCCACGCGGGGCGGCTCCAGAGCAAAATCAGATCGGCGGAGCCGAGCGCCGCGATGATGATGAACACCGTCGTCGAGAGAAAGATAAAACGAGGCTCCTTGTGCGCGATGAAACTGTGAAAGGCGATCACGGCAGAGCCGACCCACAACAGCGCCGGCGCATGCCGGTAGCCGAGAAAAATCGCGACTGACAATGGCACCACGGCGATCGACCATATTTGCCACAGCCAACCGAAATAGATGCTGGCGGGGGCCGTACCGAATTCGGCGGCGCGATCTTGCAGGAGATTTTGCTCGACATTTGCGATGAGCCAGCCAAACGGCATCGCTCCCTGCATGGCGTCGACACCGCCCCCCAGCGCCAGGATCGCAGCGCCGCCCAGCGCCAACGGCTTGATGCGGCGCCAATCGCGCCAGCATGTGGCGAGGACCAGCACCGCGACTGCCGGCGCATACTGGAAACGAAACAGGAAGGCGAGCGCCAGCAAGGCTCCGCCTCCCATCAGGTCGCGCCGAGAGGGAGCCGCGCGGCTCAGCAACACAGCGGCAGGCAGGATGACGGCGGTTGCCAGCGGTTCACTCAACGTATGTGGAGCAAAATAGACCAGTTCAAACCAGATCGCCGCGACGAGGCTGGCGAGGACGGCATGGGTCCGGGACACGCGCGCGCCGAAGGCCCAGGCAGAGATGACGATCGACAGCGACGCGATGGCGGCGAGGAGACGTGGCAGGACAAACGCACTCATGCCGCCCGGAGCGATCCAATCACCGATCGCGACCGGGCCGGCCATGATCGTCGGCAACAGCCAGCCACGCATGCCATAGCGCCATTCCCATGAGACGATGCTGTCGTGTCCCAGCACGCGCCATGCCGGTTCGACATATTGGAAGACTTCATCGGGATGGTGAAAGTTCGGCCAGAAGGCCAGCGGCAAACGAAGCGCGGCGGCGAGCAGCAAGATGATGACAAGCGGATGCGGCCACCGCGTTGTCGGCGGCAGGTGACGCGTGTCGCGAGACGCAGGCGCAGCGCATGGCTCGATCATCCCCGGAAGCCCCCACATTGTCGCTCGTTGTCAGGCGGTTACCTGTTACCAAACAACTTATGGCTGCTAAAAGTTAACGGTATCCTGTGGGGGCGATGGCGCCGCGGAGAGCGGCAGTCCGGAAATGGGTCAGAATAGAAGGGGACGCAAGCAGCCGTAATCTTCAAGAATCGGTACTGGGTTAGGCCAACCTTAAGTTTCATCAGGTACGTCGCTACTGTATTTGGGCCGCCCGCAAACGATCCGCTGACACTTGATACGAAGTGGCCGCCGCCATCGCGCGCCCGAAAGCCAGACGTCGTTCGGCCCGTAATTGCCCGATATTCAATCTAAGATTGTATTCAAGCGCGTGCGACGCCTCGGAGGCTCGATCGATCGTGAGGAACTCATTGATGGACACGCTGGAGGCCCGGGGCGGCTCTCAGTTTGCTGGTGGGCGAACGACAGTCAGTCGTTACGTCCAGAGGTACGGAATATATGTTTTCCTGATTTCATTCGCATCTCTGCGTTACGTCGCGAACGCACCGCTCCTGCTTAGTCACCTTGATCTGGGATGGCACCTGGCCGCCGGAGACCTCATCAGAGAACGAGGCAGCATTCCGTTCCAGGATCCATGGTCATTTACCCTGGGCGACCGGCAATGGTATAATCTGTCGTGGCTCTGGGATGTGACTGCCAGCATCATCTTTCAATATGCGAACTTTGCTGGTCTTGCATTATCTGTGGTTGCATGCGGCGCGGCCATAGTCGGATATCTCACGTCTCTCTGCCTCGGCAGAGGGGCCTCAGCAGTCGCAGTCTGTATTTCCGTTTTCTCGGCTTGTCTGCTGTATCCCTCATTCGCGACGGCCCCGGGTGTTTATCTCGCCGCTTCGCCAAACACATTCACCATGTTGTTTGGCGTGATTTTCTACGGCGAATGTCTGAAAAGAACGCGATGTCTGTCGCTGCCGATGATCATGCTTCTTTGGGTCAATCTGCACGGCGGCTTTCTGGTCGGGTTTCTCATCGTCGGCATTTTTTGCGGCGCGGCTTTGCTTCGAGGCGATTGGGCAAACGTCAAGATCTATGGTTTCGCCGCCATCGGTTGCTTCGTTGCAACATTCGTCAATCCACTTGGCTGGCATGTCTACGACGGCGTAGCGGCTACATTAGGCCACTTCGTGCAAAGCCACATCACCGAGTGGTGGTCTTATTATTGGAACACGACCATGCCGGGAAGCATTCCGGGCATTGCATACATGCTGATATTCATCGCGTTTGAGCTGCACACCAGAGGTTCTCGTCCCATTCCACTGGAGTCACGGCTGCTGTCCTGGCTCTTCCTGTTTTTGGGACTCTATCAATTTCGATACATCGCCTTCTTTTTTCTGTTCTCAACGGTTCCACTGGCTCTTCACATCGATCGGCTGCTGCGCGAACGGGTGGACAATGCCAAAATCCAAAGGTCGTTGTTCGCTGCTGGCATCATTGGTGCCTGCGCGCTGCCATTGACTTTCTTCCGAGTCGAGCCGGCGCTCGGACTTCCGGACGTGCTTTCCGAACAGGATGCCCTGTATCTTCAGACACATTTCTCGCATGCGCGACTTCTGAACCACTGGAACGTCGGCGGACTCCTGATCTTTCGCACGCGAGGTTCGGTGCCGATATTCGTAGACGGTCGAGCAGCGACCGCCTATCCGGATACTCTGCTGCACGACTATTTCAGCCTGGTCGAACTCGAGGTCAATGAGACCACGTGGGACGCGGTGCTCGAGAAATACCGAATCGATGCGGTCCTCTGGGTGAAGACGCATGAACAGTTGAGACGGTATCTCGTGGACAGGAGAGGTTGGAAGGAGGAATACGCGGGATTGAATGAAAGCATCTACGTCAAGCCATAGCGCCGCATCGTGTTGGCGCGGCCACTCACTGCCAGCCCGGAACGCCGCGCATGTCCGGCAGATGGTGGGCGATGCCCTTGTGGCAGTCGATGCAGGTCTTCTCGCCCGTGAACAGGAAGCGCTGGTGCGCCGTCGAGGCGCGCGGCGATTGCTTGGTGATGTCCATCGACTGGGCGCTGTGGCAGTTGCGGCACTCCAGCGAGTCGTTGGCCTTGAAGCGGGCCCATTCGTGCAGCGCCAGTTCGAGCCGGTGGTCGACGAATTTGTCGCGGGTGTCGATGCTGCCGAACAGATGGCCCCAGACCTCCTTCGAGGCCTGCATCTTGCGCGCGATCTTGTCGGTCCAGTTGTGCGGCACGTGGCAATCCGGACAGCTCGCGCGCACGCCGGAGCGGTTGGAGAAATGGATCGTCGACTTGAGTTCCGAAAACACGTTGTCGCGCATTTCGTGGCAGCCGGTGCAGAATTTCTCGGTGTTGGTCAGCTCCAGCGCGGTGTTGAAGCCGCCCCAGAAGATGACGCCGGCGACGAAGCCGGCGAGCACCAGCACGCCCAGCCCGAAGACCGAACTCGGCCGCAGCAGCACGTCCCAGAGATCGAGGACGAAGCGCCAGGCGCGGGCGAGGACGCCCTTGCTGCTCTTCTTGCCGCTCTCGACAGGTTCGCTCGCGCTCATCGGCGGCCACCCGGCGTGGCGCGGCTCAGCATGGTGTCGATGTCGACGAAATCATTGCTCACCGGCGGGTTGGTCGTGACCTGCGGCACGTGGCAGCCGGTGCAGAAGAAACGACGCGGCGAGACCGAGGCGAGGAACTGGCCGTCGCGGTCCATGAAATGGGTGATCGACACCATCGGCGCCAGCGATTCGGCGATGCGCGCACGGGCATGGCAGGACAGGCATTTGTTGCCCTGCATGTCGACCTGATAGCCGTCGATGGAATGCGGGATGACCGGCGGCTGTTCCGGATAGTTGCGCACTTCCTTCTCGGCGGTGTTGCGCATGGGCGCCATCGGCGGCGCCGGGCCCTCGTCGTTGAGCGGGGTCGGGCCGCGCAGGCCGGAATTGACGCCGGAATTAACGCTCTCGGCGAACAGCGCGCCCGAGCCGCCGGCAAGAAGGGCCATCAACAGCAGGATTGCGGATTTCCTCATCATGGTCGTCACACCCGCTCGATGCGCACGGCGCATTTCTTGAAGTCGGTCTGCAGCGAAATCGGATCGGTGGCGTCGAGCGTCACCTTGTTGATCAGTTTGGACTCGTCGAACCAGGGCACGAACACCAGTCCGCGCGGCGGCCGGTCGCGGCCGCGGGTCTCGACGCGGACGCGGATGAAGCCGCGGCGCGAGGTGACCTTGACTTCGTCGCCGCGACGAAGGTTCGCCTCCTGCGCGTCGTCGGGATGCATGAAGCACACCGCTTCCGGGAACGACTTGTACAGTTCGGGCACGCGACGGGTCATGGTGCCGGAGTGCCAGTGCTCGAGGACGCGGCCCGTTGAGAGCCAGAACGGAAACTCCTTGTCGGGCGATTCCGCCGCCGGCTCGAAGGGAAGCGCGAAGATGCGCGCCTTGCCGTCGGGAAAGCCGTAGAACTGCACGCCGGCGCCCTGCTTCACATAGGGATCGCTGCCTTCGCGGAAGCGCCACCTGGTTTCCTTGCCGTTGACCACGGGCCAGCGCAGGCCGCGCTCGCGATGATAGTCGTCGAACGGCGCGAGGTCGTGGCCGTGTCCGCGGCCGAACGCGGCATATTCCTCGAACAGGCCCTTGTGGACGTAGAAGCCGAACGCCTTCGATTCATCATTGGCGTAGCCGGCCTCGATATCGGACAGCGGGAACTTGTCGACCTGGCCGTTGCGGTAGAGCACGTCGAACAGCGTCTTGCCGCGGTATTCCGGCTTCTTCGCGATCAGCTCTTCGGGCCAGACCTCCTCGATCTTGAACCGCTTGGAAAACTCCATCAATTGCCAGAGGTCCGAGCGGGACTCGCCGGGGGCGGGGATCAGTTGATGCCAGAATTGCGTGCGCCGTTCGGCATTGCCATAGGCGCCTTCCTTCTCCACCCACATCGCAGTCGGAAGAATGAGGTCGGCGGCGAGCGCGGTGACGGACGGATAGGCGTCCGACACCACGATGAAATTGTCGGGATTGCGGAAGCCGGGATAGGTTTCCTCATTGGCGTTGGGGCCGGCCTGCAGGTTGTTGTTGACCTGCACCCAATAGGCGTTGAGCAGCCCGTCCTTCAGCATCCGGCTCTGCAGCACGGCGTGATAGCCGGGTTTGTCGGGGATCGTGCCCTCCGGCAGCTGCCAGATCTTCTCGGCGATGTCGCGATGCGCCTTGTTGGTCACGACCATGTCGGCGGGCAGGCGGTGCGAGAAGGTGCCGACCTCGCGCGCGGTGCCGCAGGCCGAGGGCTGGCCGGTCAGCGAGAACGGGCTGTTGCCGGGTTCGGAGATCTTCCCGGTCAGGAGATGGATGTTGTAGACGAGGTTGTTGCACCAGACGCCGCGGGTGTGCTGGTTGAAGCCCATGGTCCAGAAGCTGGTGACCTTGATCTTCGGATCGGCATAGAGCTCGGCCAGCGCCTCCAGGCGGTTGAGCGGCACGCCGGACATTTCCGCGGCCTTCTCCAGCGAGTAGTCGGCAACGAAACTCGCGTACTCGTCGGAGCTCATGTCGGTCGAATCGTTGGCCTTGGCGGCGCCGACAGCCTTCTTCTGCAGCGGGTGTTCGGGCCGCAGGCCGTAGCCGATGTCGGTCTGGCCGCGCTTGAACACGGTATGCGCAGCGACGAAGTCCTTGTTGACCCGGCCGGTCTTGATGATGTGGTTGGCGATGGCGTTGAGCAGATAGAGGTCGGTCTGCGGCTTGAACACCAGGCCGATATCGGCGAGGTCGAAGGAGCGGTGCTCGAAGGTCGAGAGCACGGCGACGCGGACATGCGGCGCGGAGAGGCGGCGGTCGGTGACCCGGGTCCACAGGATCGGGTGCATCTCCGCCATGTTGGAGCCCCACAGCACGAAGGCGTCGGCGGCCTCGATGTCGTCGTAGCACCCCATCGGCTCGTCGATGCCGAAGGTGCGCATCATGCCGGCAACGGCCGATGCCATGCAGTGGCGCGCGTTGGGATCGATGTTGTTGGTACGGAAGCCAGCCTTGAACAGCTTCGAGGCGGCGTAGCCTTCCCAGATGGTCCACTGGCCGGAGCCGAACATGCCGACGCCGGAGGGGCCGCGCTTCTTCAGCGCGTCCTTGAATTTCTCCGTCATGATGTCGAAGGCTTCGTCCCAGGAGACCGGCGTGAACTCGCCGTTCTTGTCGTACTTGCCGTTGGTCTTGCGCAGCATCGGGCGGGACAGACGATCATGGCCGTACATGATCTTGGACAGGAAATAGCCCTTGACGCAGTTCAGCCCGCGGTTGACCTCGGACTTGATGTCGCCGTGGGTCGCGACCACGCGGTTGTCCTTGGTGGCCACCATCACGCTGCAGCCGGTGCCGCAGAAGCGGCAGGCCGCCTTGTCCCATTTCAGTTCGCTGACCTCGCGCTCGGTGACGAGGTTGGCGGCGAGCGCCGGCACTGCCATGCCGCCCGCGGCCGCGGCGATGGCGGCCGCTTCGAGCTTCAGCATCTGGCGGCGGTCGAGTTTGGGTTGGGTCATCGGGGCTCTCTCTCGATATTTTTCAGAGCATGATCTGTTCGCAAAACCGGTTTCCACTTTGCGTTAACGCGGTCTTACGGGTCCGGATCATGCTCCGGCGTCGATCGCGTGAAACACGAGCGAGGCGGAATGGACGTGCGGCAGGAGGGTGATGGTGTTGAGCGTCGTCCCCAGCGTGCCGGTATCGGGCGCTTCGACCACGACCACGAGCTTGCCCCTGATGTCGCGGGCGTGGATCTCGCATCCCGCGAGCGCCAGGATCGCCTGCTCCACTTCGGTCAGGCATTCGGGACGGGCCTGCACCAGGATGCTGGCGATTTCGCAGCCGGGCGGCGTCACCACGCGATCCACCGTGAGCACACGGCCCGTGATCAGCGCGCGGCGATCGATTGCAGTCTCGGATCTGGCCACCTGTGCCCTCGTCGGTTTCAATGGGATTGAGAGGGAGGACCGGGAGGACCAGCCACCATCTGGTAGACCCAGACGGTCAGTCCGAAGCCGCCCACGGTGGCGACCGCGAGGGCCGGCATCAGCACCGCTGTGAGGAACAGGAATGCGAAGATTTCCATGCGTCTGCGGCGCGGCAATCCGCGCACGTCGTCACCAGCGGCCGACATCCGGTTCTCTCTTGAAACTGTAGGGATTTGGACGGCATCAGGGCCGTTACCTGCCTGAATAATAGACGACAGGCGTCGAATTCGCGTTGATCTGGATCAACGGTGCCGCCTGCGCATCTGCCGCAGCGCGGAATTGGCCGGTGATGGACATCGCGTGAGCGGGTAATACAATGCCTTAACAACAAGAGACCGCGGGAGAGGCGTCATGAAGTTCGGCATCTTCTATGAGCTGCAACTGCCGCGTCCCTGGCAATCCGGTGACGAGCTCAGGCTCTATCAGGACGCGCTGACGCAGCTCGAGACCGCCGACCGGCTGGGCTACCACTACGCCTGGGTGGTGGAGCATCACTTCCTCGAGGAGTATTCGCACTCGCCTTCGCCGGAATCCTTTCTCGCCGCCGCGAGCCAGCGCACGCAACAGATCCGGCTCGGCCACGGCATCCTGCAGCTCACCACCAATCATCCCGCGCGGGTCGCCGAGCGCGTCGCGGTGCTCGATCTGCTGAGTCGCGGGCGCTGCGAATTCGGCATGGGCGAGAGCGCCTCGATTACCGAACTGACGCCGTTCGGCCGCGACATGGAAACCAAGCGCGAGGTGTTCGAGGAGGCCGTGCGCGCGATCTTTCCGATGTTCAGGGACGAAGGCTGCGAACACCACGGCAAGTATTTCGACATTCCGCTGCGCAACGTGGTGCCGAAGCCGGTGCAGAAGCCGCATCCGCCGTTGTGGATGGCGTGCTCGCAGCTGCCGACCATCGAACGCGCCGGGCAGAACGGTTTTGGCGCGCTCGGCTTTCAGTTCGTCAGCGCGGATGCTGCGCATGCCTGGGTGCATGCCTATTACAACGCGATCACCAAACGCCTGAACAGGCTCGCCGACTACCAGATCAACCCGAACATGGCGCTGGTCTCCTTCTTCATGTGCGCGAAGACCGACGAGGAGGCGAGGGCACGTGCCGACGGCGCCACCTTCTTCCAGTTCGCGCTGCGCTTCTACGGCGCCTCGCAGAACAGGCAGCGTCCGGCGCCGGGCACGGTCAACATGTGGGACGAATACAACAAGTGGAAACGCGACAATCCCGAGGCGCAGGAGGCGGCCCTGCGTGGCGGCCTGATCGGCTCACCCGAAACCATCGCGAGGAAGCTCCGGCGCTTCCGCAGCTCGCACATCGACCAGGTCATCCTGCTCAATCAGGCCGGCAAGAACAGCCACGAGCATATCTGCGAGTCGCTGGACTTGTTCGCGCGCGAGGTGATGCCCGAATTCGCTGATGATCCCGAGCACGAGGCCTGGAAGGCCGGCGTGATGAACGGCGCCATCGCGCTCGAGGAGATCGACACCGAGGCGTTCACCGATCGCTACGGCAGGTTGGCGATCAACGTGCCGACCTCGGTGCCGAAGGTGGCGGCCGGTTAGCGGCAGCTTGCCGGCCCGGAGGGCTCGACTAGCGGATCGATTCCATGAAACCTATCGTTTGTAGAATGGGTAGAGTGACCAGTTCGGACGCATGTCCGAACTGGTCGCGAAACCCATCGCGGTGGCGGGATTGGTGGGTTTCGCGAAGAGCTCAACCCACCCTACGACACCGCATTGTCATGATTCGAATCAAGGAAACGCTCTACTAGCCGAACATCGCACAGAGGGTCGCCGGGGTGTCGATGGTCACCGTGCTGCCGCGCACGCTGGACCACATCGCGGTGATGGTCTGGCTGGCGTCGGTCAGGGGGATGCTGACGACCAGCGTGGTCGGCACGCGGCCGGTCGTGGGCACTGTTTGGAATCCCGAGGTGAAACAGGCCGTCACGGGAGACATGGTGCCGCCTGCGGAAATGCCGAACGTGGCGCCCGGATAGTTGTTCCCTACCGCGAAGGGATTCGGCAGGTTCAGGATAACGAGCATTGAACCGCCGGCGCCTCCGGGAAGGGTGAGGCTGAGGCCGGGAATCGGCACGAATGAGGCGGAGGTCGTCGAGTGCGTGCCAGTTGTTTGCGCGTACAGGGCCATCGTTGCCTTCCCGTGGTCGCCTTCCCGTTGTCATGCTCATGTTAGCAACAAAGGGTTGCGTCGAACAATCGAAATCGCACTCAAGGTGGCCAGGCAGGTACGCCAGAACCGGACCGTCGCGGCGCCGCCCCTTTTGTCCGCCTGCTGCGTCGAGCGCTCGACCACGACCGGCACGCAAGGCGCGTTACCGATTGTTGCAGCGGGCTGTCGAGCGCCTGTGCCGAAGGTGACCGCCGCATCGAATCCGCCTCGGAACTTTCCGACCTCGCAAACGCGTGAAGGAAGTTTTTCCTCGCGATCGCTCTGGCCGCTGAAACAAAGATCGCGACGATCATCATGTCGACGGTGCGGATATCGCTTTTTTTCGCAAGCGCTCGACAGCGCGTTGCTGCGTCACCATCCTCCTCGCATCGGATGCTGGCGCGAAAGCGGATGCATCATCGCAGGAGAATCGGAATGAAGCGTCGAGAGTTCCTGAAGATATCGTTTGGTACCGCTGCGGCCGCAGCGCTGTCCGCGCACGCCCGCGCGGAAGCCGCGCCGAAGGAAATTCGCATCGGCACACAGAAAGGAGGATTTTTTCCTGCGGTCAGGGCAAGGCACACGGTGGAAAGCGTCTTCACTCCGCTCGGCATCGAGGTGAAGTGGATCGACTTCCAGTTCGGTCCGCCGCTGCTGGAAGCCATCAACGTCGGCAGCGTCGACTTCGGTTATGTCGGCGATTCCCCGCCGATCTTCGCGCAGGCTGCGAATGCACGAATTCGCTACGTCGCCGCGGTGAAGTCGGAAGGCAATACCCAGGCGATCATCGTTCCCAGGGATTCCCAGATCAGGACACTCGCCGATCTCAAGGGCAGGCGCGTCGCCTTCGGCAAGGGATCGAGCGCGAACAATCTGCTGGTCGCCGCACTCGAAAAGGCCGGACTGACCTGGAGCGACATCACGCCGGCGCCGCTCGCGCCCGCCGACGCGACGGCGGCCTTCGTCAAGGGTTCGGTCGACGCCTGGTCGATCTGGGATCCGTATCTGGCGTTGGCCGAACTGAGGGACAACGCCCGCATCATCGCCTTCGACAAGGATATCCACAAGACCAACTCTTTCTATATCGCAGGCAGCGACTTCGTCGAAACATACCCGGCGCAAGTCGCCCGGCTGAACGCGGTGTTCGCCTCGGAAGGCGTGTGGGCCAATCAGCATCACGACGAGGTCGCCAAGGCGCAGGCCGAGGCGACCGGGGTCGACCTCACGGCGATCCAGCGCTTCGTCGACCGTTCGAATTATCGCGTCGTGCCGATCGACGACGAGATCATCGGGAGTCAGCAGGCGGTGGCCGATCGCTTCGCTCGCCTCGGACTGATCCCGAAGCCGATCAAGGTTTCGGACGCTGTCTGGACATGGACGCCCAGCACCTGAAGTCCGGCCAGCATCAACTCGATTTGACTGAACGTGCAGCGGGCGCAAGGAGGCCCGGTCCATGAGCGTGAAAGATTCATCCACCACCAACATCCTCTGGTTCCTTCCGACCCATGGCGACGGGCGTCATCTCGGCACCACCGAGGGCGGCCGAGAGGTCAATTTCAACTATCTCCGTCAGATCGCGCAGGCGGTCGATCAGCTCGGCTATTTCGGCGTGCTGCTGCCGACCGGGCGGAGCTGCGAGGATTCCTGGATCGTTGCCTCCGCGGTCGCGCCCTTCACCGAGCGGCTGCGTTACCTGGTGGCGGTGCGGCCCGGCCTGCAATCGCCCGGTGTTGCAGCGCGGATGACCGCCACGCTCGATCGGGTCTCGAACGGACGTCTTCTGATCAACGTCGTGACAGGCGGCGATCCGGTCGAGAACAAGGGTGACGGCATCTTCCTCGATCACGACGCGCGCTACGAGGTGACGCGCGAATTTCTCACCGTCTACAGCGACCTGCTCGCGGGCAAGACCGTCAATTTTGCCGGCCAGCACATCCGGATCGAGGATGGACGTCTGCTGTTTCCGCCGCTGCAATCCCCGCGCCCGCCGCTCTATTTCGGCGGGTCGTCGGATGCCGGGATCGATGTCGCCGTCGATACCGTCGACAAATACCTGACCTGGGGCGAGCCGCCGGCGCAGGTTGCGGAGAAGGTCAACCGCGTCAAGGCGGCGGCCTCGCAGCGTGGACGCAAATTGTCGTTCGGCATCCGTCTGCATGTGATCGTCCGGGAGACCAACGCCGAAGCGTGGGCCGCCGCGGATGACCTGATCAGGTACGTCACCGATGACACCATCGCGGCGGCACAGACGATCTTTTCCCGGATGGATTCGGTCGGCCAGCAGCGCATGGCGCAATTGCATGGCGGCCGGCGCGACAAGCTCGAGATCGCACCCAACCTCTGGGCCGGCGTCGGTCTGGTGCGCGGCGGCGCCGGCACCGCACTGGTCGGCGATCCGCAAACCGTGGCCGCGCGGATCAGGGAGTATCAGGCCATCGGCATCGATACCTTCATCCTCTCGGGCTATCCGCATCTCGAGGAAGCCTATCGCTTCGCCGAACTGGTGTTCCCGCTGCTGTCGCTGCAACAGCCCGGCAACGTGACGCGGCTGCGTGCCAATACCGGACCGTTCGGCGAAACCATCGCCAACGAGCGGCCGCGGGTGAAGGCGTCGCAGTCATGAGCCTGATCGACAGCCTGCCGCAGGCGCGCTCCTTCCGCATTCCCCGCGCCGATGGCCTGTTACAATGGATCGTGCCGCTCGCCATCGTGCTGCTCTGGCAAGCCGCCAGCGCGGCGGGCCTGGTGCCGGCGCGCGTGCTGCCTGCTCCGAGCGACGTCGCGCTGGCGGGATGGAAACTGCTGCGCTCAGGCGAACTGGAGCGCAACATCGGGGTCAGCTTCTGGCGCGCCGGCACCGGCTTCGTCATCGGCGGCGGGATCGGTTTCGCTTTCGGCCTCGCCAATGGCCTGTCGCCACTGTCCGGCAAGCTGACCGACACCACCTTGCAGATGGTGCGCAACGTACCGCATCTGGCGCTGATCCCGCTGGTCATCCTGTGGTTCGGGATCGACGAGACTGCCAAGCTGTTCCTCGTCGCGCTCGGCGTGTTCTTCCCGATCTATCTCAACACGCTGCACGGCATCCGCACCGTCGATCCGCAACTGATCGAGATGGGCCGAATCTACGGCATGAGCGATGGCGAACTGTTTCGCCGGGTGGTCTTCCCCGGCGCCTTGCCCTCGATCTTCGTCGGCATTCGCTTCGCGCTCGGCATCATGTGGCTGACCTTGATCGTCGCGGAAACCATCGCGGCGTCGTCGGGGCTCGGCTACATGGCGATGCAGGCCCGTGAGTTCATGCTGATCGACGTCGTCGTGCTCTCGATCCTGATCTATGCCCTGCTGGGCAAGCTCGCCGACAGTGCGTCTCGCGCGCTGGAGAGATCCACCCTGTCGTGGCACCCCGCGTTCCGCAAACATTGAGAATGAACAACATGCAAGAAGCCCTTCGTTTTCGTGCTCCGCAGGCTGAGCCTGTGAGCGCTCCGGATTTTGTCGAGCAGGCGCGGCTGTTGCGGCGAACCGCCGATGTCTCGCGTGGCGATGTCTCACGTGGATTTGCCTTGACGATCAGGGGTCTGCGCAAATCGTTCGGTGCCAACGAGGTGCTGCGCGGGATCGACCTGCACATTCCGGCCGGACAGTTCGTCGCGATCGTCGGACGCAGCGGCTGCGGCAAGAGCACCCTGCTGCGCCTGATTGCCGGATTGGAAACCATCGATGCCGGCACCATCAGCCTCAGCGAGGACGCGCGGCCCGAAGATGTCCGCGTGATGTTCCAGGAGCCGCGGCTCCTGCCCTGGGCGCGGGTGCTCTCCAACGTCGAGGTCGGGCTCGGCCGGGACCGCCAGTCGCGCGATGCGCAGGCGCGCGCCGAAAAGGCGCTCACCGAAGTCGGGCTCGCCGACAAGCGCAACGACTGGCCCGCGGTGCTGTCCGGCGGCCAGAAGCAGCGTGTTGCGTTGGCCCGCGCCCTGGTCAGCGATCCACGCGTGCTCGCCTTCGACGAACCGTTGGGCGCGCTCGATGCCTTGACCCGGATCTCGATGCAGCGGCTGCTCGAGCGGGTCTGGCGCGATCAGACCTTTACCGCGATCCTCGTCACCCATGACGTCGCCGAGGCCGTCGCGCTTGCCGATCGCGTGCTGGTGATCGAAGACGGGCAGATCGCGCACGATATCGATGTCGACATCCCCCGTCCGCGCCGGCGCGGGTCGGCGGATCTCGCGGCATTGGAAGGATCGATCCTGCGCGAGCTTCTCCGCGCCGGCGAGGACAAATCGGAAAGGTGAGGCTGCCATGACCATCGTCGTTCCACCGATCGCCCCTGTCAGGCCCGACCACGACATTGCGCCCGCGGATTTCCGCGGTGCGATGCGGCATCTGGTCGGAGGCGTCAGCGTCATCACGGTCGGGCGGGGCCAGGACATTTCGGGCATGACGGTGTCCTCGGTCTCGTCGCTGTCGATCGATCCGCCGTCCTTGATGGTCGCCATCAATCGGTCGGCATCGTCATGGCCGCTGCTGCTGCGTCATCGGGCCTTCGGCGTGAACATCCTGACCGGCGATCAGCTCGATATCGCCGAGAGATTTACCGGCAAGGACGGTGCCAAGGGCAGGGACCGCTTTGCCGGCGCGGTGTGGACCACGGCAAGAACCGGCGTGCCGCTGCTGGTCGACGCGCTGGTCGCCGTCGACTGCGAGGTCGAGGAGATCATCGAGCGTCATTCGCACGGCATCGTCATCGGCCGCGTCCGCGATCTCATCGTCTCGTCTCCCACCCCGGCGCTGGCCTATTGGCAGGGACAGTATGTCGGCATCGGTCGCGACGAGGACCTCGTGAAGTTAGCCGAAGTCGGCGTTCCCAGGGCGCGCCGCTCTCGCGACATCTGACACCGCGCCTCACCTATCCGAACGGTCCCAGGGCTGGCATTCGCTGCGCAGGCCGTCTAAAAGCCCGCCATGATCTCAGGGTGGCAGCGATGAAGCGCGTCTTGATGAAGCGCGTCTTGGAGTGGGCGTTCTGGGCCATCGGCACTGTGGCGATCGCCTACCTCGCGCTCTATCTCTACGCTTCGCTCACCGGACGGCCGTTCGAGCCCGGCGATCCCATCCACATTTTCCGCAGCCCCGACGCGCCTGATTATTCATGAGGATCCCGGAGAAAGGCGCGGCGATGGCGCTTGCCCCGGCGATCCATGTTGGGCGAGGTGGTCCGACGGACGATCGTGCGCGTGCGGGACGGATCAAAACCTTGGTTCCCGTGCAGCTGACATCGCCCGCCTGCCGATGTCGGCGGCAGCCGGCCCACGCTCAGCTTTCGCTTTCCGTCTCCTCGGGCCGCTCTGCCTCTCGAACCAGACTCTCCCACGCTTGAGCCATCTTAAGTAGAGTCTCGCGGTCGTCCGCATTCATCGATTGCGCGATGCGAATGCAGTCAGCCGCATATTCTCGGTACAATTTCAAGTCTGTCATTGTGTCGGCCTCCTCAAGCGCCTTCACAGGAGGAAGAAAAACGCCTGAGGGCGGGACCCCGTTCGGAACAGTTTCATAATCGTGACAACGGTATCCAAGGAACAAATCGCGGTCGAAGAAATTACGAAAGAACTACCGGGGTTTCCTTGATGGCATCAGCCGACGAATATTACGAATACGTCGAGCAGTGCATCATGCTGGCGTCAAGGTGCCTACATCCCGGGGACAAAGTGCGTCTTTATCAGATGGCGAAATCATGGCGAGACCTGGCTGAAAAGTTGGCAGCCAGCCAGAGCGAACCTGAAGCCAGCCAGAACGGACCTGCCGAGAAAGATTCTGCGTAGGTTCCAACCGATCCGCCACCACCGGCGCAATGAAGCGGCAAGTTACGCGTTCGGCCCCGATCCGTTGCGAACTCTCGCATAAATATGGCCGACGCACGCTATGTTGGCGAGAAAACGGGCTTGCTACCTAAAAGTGCTTTGCTGGAGGGACTTCGGCCTGTTCGCGAATCACCACGGATCGATTATATTCACCGCTTATCCCCAGTCTTATCAACAGTCAGTTGCGTCGCGTCCCCCATGAAAATGAGGTGGCGATGGCACGTATCTCAAGGGATCGCCGCGCAGCCGATGAGCTTCGCGAGAAGATGCGATCATTGTTGGCAGAGCCGCACGGTTGGCGGAAATACGATCATATACGCTATTGGTTGGAGAAGCTTCTACGGCGAGACGAGGATCACATATACACGGCGGCTGAGCGGGAAGCCGTGGACCGAATTGGATTTGCGCGCACGCCCGTTGAAGGGTGGGCAGGCTATAGTGTTCCAGAGCTTACGCGCGCAGCGCGGCAGTACATCGCTGATTTTGAGTATGATGACGAGCTATTCTTGGAAGATATCGAAGCCGAGCAACCCGCTCGATTGGTCAGAGACGATATGCGGCACCTGGTTAGCTTGTGTATCACGTCTGGCATGGACATTCCGAGAGTCCCTGCTCGTCAGACGACATATGACGAGGACTGACGACCAGGTAGATGCGCGTAGGATGGGTTGAGCTCTTCGCGAAACCCATCATTCTTCCAAAGCCGCATTGATGGGTATCGCTTCGCTCCACCATCCTGCGGGCTGCGTGCCTGGATCGACCATCAGATACTCGCCCGGTTCGAAGGCCGTGTGCTGGCGGTCGACATGGCGGTGGCGCAGCGTTGTGCCCGACTTCATGGTCCCGACCCGAGAGCCGAACGTGACGCCCTGATCGCCGCGACCGCGCTGGTTCATGGCTTGACGGTCGTGACCCGCAACGTCGCCGATTTCGGATCCACCGGCGTCGCGCTGATCAACCCGTGGGACGCCCAATAAGGGATCGAAGCGAGCGTAGGTCTGGACGGCTCGTGTTCCGCCGATCGGCCACCCACGTTGGGCGGGGGCGACTGCATCCGCTTAAGCCACCGCGCCCTTCCTCGACTCGACTCCTGGCGCCCCGCGCGGGTGCCCGGTTCGTTTGCGTTTTACGGATTGCGTGATGATGGAATAATGCAGGTGATTTGCCCGACGTGTCAAATTGTCTTCGCGGGAACTGTCTTCGCGGGATCGCGTACGGCGACCGCCAGGCTACTTTGCATGGGGTTGTTTTCGATATTTTGGGTGCGAGAGCCGTGGTGGCCATGCGGCTGGCCTGCCGGGCCGGGCCGGAGTTCGCGGCCGCGCCCCGCCTTCGCCCAAGTCAGCTTCGGCGTCAGCTTCGCCGTGGCAGCCTTCACTGGCATGGGGCGCGACGGCGCGCCGCCGGCAGCGGCGCGGTCATGTTCTACCCGATCGTCGCCGCGCTGCGCTGATAGTCGCCGTTGCCCGCCGGCGGGATCGGCACGCCGCCGTCGGCATATTCGTTCAGCTTGTTGCGCAGGGTGCGGATCGAGATGCCGAGAATGTTGGCGGCATGGGTGCGGTTGCCGAGGCAGTGCTTGAGCGTCTCCAGGATCAGGTCGCGTTCGACATCGGCCACGGTGCGCCCGACCAGCGCGCGCGTCACCTGTTCGGCCGCCATGGTCGCGTGTGCCACTGCTGGCGGGGTCTTGACCAGATCCATCCGGTCGCCGTCGGGGGTGAGAATGGCGTCGGCGCCGATGTCGTCGCCCTGCGCCATCAGCACGGCGCGGTGCATGGTGTTTTCCAGCTCGCGAACGTTGCCCTGCCAGCGGTTCGCCGACAGCACGCGCTTGGCGTCAGTCGAGATCGGGCGCAGCGGCACGCCGTTGGCCTCGGAATATTTGCGCGCGAAATGCTGGGCCAGTTCGAGGATGTCGGCCGGGCGCTCGCGCAACGGCGGGATCTTCAGGTTGACGACGTTGAGGCGGAACAGCAGGTCCTCGCGGAAGGTGCCTTCGCGCACCGCGTCGGCGAGGTTGCGGTTCGAGGTCGCGATGATCCGGATGTCGACCGGCACCGGGCGGGTGCCGCCGACGCGGTCGATCACGCGCTCCTGGATGGCGCGCAACAGCTTGGATTGCAGCCGCACGTCCATCTCGGAAATTTCGTCGAGCAGCAGCGTGCCGCCGGTGGCTTCCTCGAACTTCCCGATGCGTCGCGCGATCGCGCCGGTGAAGGCGCCCTTCTCGTGACCGAACAGTTCGGATTCCAGCAGATGCTCCGGGATCGCCGCGCAGTTGATCGAGATGAACGGCCGCTTGGCGCGGGGCGAGCGGCTGTGCACGTAGCGCGCCAGCACCTCCTTGCCGGTCCCGGATTCGCCGGTGACCATGACGGAGGCATCCGAGCCCGCGATCTGTTGCGCCAGCTTGATGACCTTGGCCATCGCCTCGTCGCGATAGACCAGGTCACGGGAATCGTTGGCGACGGCGGCGAGGACCGCTGCGATCAATTCGGGATCCGGCGGCAGCGGGATGTATTCCTTGGCGCCGGCGTGGATCGCGGCGACCGCGGCGCGGGCGTCGCTGGAGATGCCGCAGGCCACGATCGGCACGTGAATATGCTCGGCTTCCAGCCGCATCACGAGGTCGCGGATGTCGAGGCCGACGTCGACCAGCAGGAGGTCGGCACCCTTGCCGCCACGCAATACGCGCATCGCCTGTTCGTGATCCTCGGCATGGGTCACGGTCGCGCCGTTGTCCATCGCGATCTTGGTGGCCGCCGTCAACTGTCCCTTCAGGGTGCCAACGATGAGAAGCCGCATGTCAATCTCCTGTTCGTCTGTTCGCGCGTGTCGCGCGCGTGTCGATACTCACCGCTAGCTGCGTTCCGAATTGACGATTTCGGTCATCGTCACGCCGAGCTTGTCTTCCACCAGAACCACTTCGCCGCGCGCTACGAGGCGATTGTTGACGTAGATGTCGATCGCCTCGCCGACGCGGCGGTCGAGTTCGAGCACCGTGCCGGGCCCGAGTTTCAACAGTTCGCCGACATCCATCTTCGAACGGCCAAGCACCGCCGAGACCTGGACCGGCACGTCGAACACCGCCTCCAGGTCGGCGGCTATGCGGGCTGCCTGCTCGTCCTCGGTATAGGTCACGTCGTCGAGCGGCGGCGCACCGGGGCCGTTGAGGTCGGGAAGCGGAACCTGACTGTCAGTATCACTCATGATTTAAGTCCCTATGGCCGCGGATGCAGCCCCGTTCCTGGACGCCATGTAGCGTCCGACGAGTTCAGTGATCTTGGCTTCGATGGCCGCGCGTTCCAGGACCACGCCTCCGTCGGCCCATTCGATCCTGCAGTCGCCGGTGGCGATCTCGGGTTCGGCCAGGATGACGAGGCGTCCCTCGAAGCCGCTCTGCTTGGCGAGCCGCTCGAAGCGTTCGCGCGCGCCCTCGTAAAGCTGGGCGTTGATGCGGACCACGAGATGCGGAGTGGCGACGAGTTGGGCGAAGCAATCCTTGATCAGGGCGACGATCTCGCCGAGCGGCTCGGCGGCGATCAGTTCGCCGCACAGCTTGCGGGCCACCGCGATCGCGACATCGACGGCCTCGGTCTCCATGCGGACCTCGACGCCCGCGTAGCGCGCCGCGATGTCGCGCACCGAAATGTTGATTTCCTCGAGCGCCAGGGCGACGCGGCGGTCGCTTTCCGCCTTGGCCTCGCGCTGGCCCGCATCGTAGCCGTCGCGATAGGCGCGTGCCTCGGCGGCTGCGACCGTCTGCGCGATTTCATCCGGCGTGGCCGGCCGCTCGCGCGTCCGGTCGGGCGCGGAGAAGTCCATATCGAACATGAATTTCGCGGGTGCGGCCATCAATACACCAGTTCGTCGTCGGCGCGGTTCTTGGTCAGGACGATTTCGCCCTTTGCCGCGAGATCCTTGGCGAGATTGACCAGCAGCGCCTGCGCCTCGTCGACGTCGCGCAGGCGGACCGGTCCCATCGCGGCCATGTCGTCGTTGAGCATCTTGGCGGCGCGGGAGGACATGTTGCTGAAGAAGAAGTTGCGGACCTCCTCGTTGGCGCTCTTCAGCGCGACGCCGAGCTTGTCCTTGTCGATGTTGCGCATCAGGGTCTGCGCGGAGCCGGAATCGAGCTTGATCAGGTCGTCGAAGGTGAACATCAGCGCCTTGATCCGCTCGGCGGATTCGCGATTGTCATCTTCGAGCGCGGTGATGAAGCGGGTCTCGGTCTGGCGGTCGAAATTGTTGAAGATTTCCGCCATCACCTCGTGGGCGTCGCGGCGACGGGTCTGCGACAGGTTGGACATGAACTCGACGCGCAGCGTCTGCTCGACCCGCTCGATCACCTCTTTCTGCACCGCCTCCATCCGCAGCATCCGTCCGACCACGTCGAGCGCCATGTCCTCGGGCAGGATCGCCAGCACCCGCGCGGCGTGTTCGGGCTTCAGCTTCGACAGCACCACGGCGATGGTCTGCGGATATTCGTTCTTGAGATAGTTGGCGAGGACCTCCTCCTGGACGTTGGAGAGCTTCTCCCACATGTTGCGGCCGGCCGGGCCGCGGATTTCATCCATGATGCCGTTGACCCGCTCGGGCGTCAGATATTGCTGCAGCAGGCGCTCGGTGGCGTCGAAATTGCCCATCAGGGCGCCGGAGGCCGACATCCGCGAGACGAATTCGAGCAGCAGGTCCTCCACCACGTCGGCCTCGACGTTGCCGAGGGTCGACATCGCAAGCGACAATTCGCGCACCTCGTCGTCGTCGAGCTGCGACCAGACCTTGCCGCCATATTGCTCGCCGAGCGCCAGCATCAGGATCGCGGCGCGCTTCGGACCGCTCATGGGCGGCGTCTTGTCCCGGCCGCCCTGGCGCTGGGCGAGGGTGGCGATGACGCTCGTGATATCGTTGGAATTCTGACCTTGTGCCATGTCACTCACATCACGTTGGTGCGGGGTCGCTCAGCCATTGACGAACAATGGCGGCGGTTTCGTTGGGATTGCGTTCGGCCAGTTCGCCCACGCGATGCACCGCCTGGGCGTGGACCTGGCCCTGAACCTGGGCGACGTCGATCAACTGCGCGGTCTGGGAGGAGCTGGACAGCGCCTGTCCGGAAGCCGCCGTCTCGTCGGTCAGCGCCGGCACCGAGCCTCCTCTCGTCGCAGCTTCCTCGGCGGCCAGGATGCGCTTGACCAGCGGGCGGATCACCATGAACAGCACCACGAGGCCGAGCATCATCATGACGCCGAGTTCGATGACGTACATGACGTCATCCTTGGTGAATTGCAGCATGCCGAGGATGCCGGTCGGCTCGGCGATCGCGGGCACCGCGGGGGCTTCTGCGAAGCGGAGGTTGACGACCTCGACCTGGTCACCACGCTTCTGGTCGAAGCCGATGGCCGAGCGCACCACGGCGGCGATGCGATCGAGTTCTTCCTTGCTGCGGTCCCTGTAGACCAGTTCGCCTTTTTCGTTCTTCGAATAGCTGCCGTCGACCAGCACGGCGACGGAGATGCGGTTGACCCGACCGGCCTCCGTCACCTCGGTCTTGGTGGTCCGGGAAATCTCGTAGTTGCTGGTCTCCTCGGACTTCTTGCTCTGGTCGCGGGCGGTCGGGGCGCCGTTGTTCTGCTGGTTGCCGGGCAGTTCGTTATTGACCGTGACCTGGCCGTTGTTTTCGGCCGTGAGGCTGGATTCCTCGCGCGTCTGGGTCGAGCGCAACACCCGTCCCTCGGGGTCGTAACGGTCCGAGGTCTGCGTGACCTTGTTGTAGTCGAAATCGGCCGAGAGCTGCACCCGTGCCCGGCCGGCACCGACCACCGAGGACACCATGTCCTCGACCTGCTTGCGCATGCGCTTCTCGAAGCCGGCGCGGCGCTCGTCGCCGACCGCTTGCTCGACGTCGGTGCCGGCGCCGTCGGCCAGCAACTGGCCGGCTTCATCGACGATGGAGACCCGCTGCGGCTTCAGGCCGTTGACGGCGGAGGCGACTACATGGCGAATGGCACGGATCTGCTGCGGATCCAGCGTCCCTCGGACCCGGACCACGATCGATGCCGATGGTTCGGGTGTTTCCCGGGAAAACAGCGGCCGTTCCGGCAACACCAGATGGACGCGGGCGGCCTGGATGCGGTCGATGGCGCGGATGGTGCGGGCGAGCTCGCCCTCGAGGGCGCGCAGATGATTGATGTTCTGGACGAAGCTCGTGGTCCCCAGGGCGTCCGATTTGTCGAAGATCTCGTAGCCGACGTTGCCGCCCTTGGGCAGGCCGGCTTCGGCGAGCTTCATCCTGAGCCGGGTGACCTTGTCCTTCGGTACCAGGATGATGCTGCCCTCGTTGCGCATTTCGAAGGGGATGCCCTGGCGCTCCAGGTCCTTGATGATGCCCGAGGAGTCCTCGATGCTGAGGTCGGTGAACAGGGTGGTCATCTGCGGCTGGGTGACGCGCATGATGACGAATCCGAAGAAGCCGATCAGCGCGGCGGTAACCGCGATCATCGCCATCAAGCGCGCAGCGCCCAAACCCCTCAGAAATTGCACGAGACCCTGCAAACCAACTGCCTCACAGCTTCGGTACGAACCGTCCGGCTATTTGAGGGGATTGCACATTCGCGGGCCTCTAAAACGTCAACGGATAACGCGAATGTCAAATCCATCCCCAACTGCCGGTTGTCTTTCGAGCCCAGCATTCGCAAAGATGCGTGCAGAAGTTGCGAATGTCAGAATCGAACCGCTCGGCAAATATTGCCTAGGTGATGGTTTCGATATGGTTAACGCGGGTTAAGGATCGCGTCAGAAGTTTGGAATATGAAAAAAATCGGCTTCGCAATGCGAAGCCGATTCGACTAGAATGCGATGATTGTTCGTTGCCTACTGGCGATATTGCTGGATACGGGTGGTGCGCAGGCCGGCCAAGCCATGCTGGTCGATCGAGAATTGCCAGGAGAGGAATTCGTCGACGGTCAGCGTATATCGGCTGCACGCCTCTTCTAAGGAGAGCAGACCGCCGCGAACGGCGGCAACAACTTCGGCCTTGCGGCGAATCACCCACCGTTTGGTCCCGGGCGCGGGCAGGTCCGCTATGGTGAGCGGACTGCCGTCAGGCCCGATGACGTATTTTACCCTCGGGCGATGGGGTTCTGTCATGGCGTACTCACAAACTCTTAACCACTGAACTCACCGCAACAACCTACGCCCGGCGGCTTAAAAATTGGCTAAACAACCGGCTTGAATGAAACACTCCTTGAAAATGGCCGCCAACGCGTCTCACCCGGCGCCTTGGGGGCGCCGGGTGAGTGGCAAAGCTGCAATGGTGCAAGGGTCCCGTGAGCTGCCGTCGTCAGCTCACGATGCGCCTGATCTGATCGATGGTGTAGGTCTGGTCGCCGATCGAGAGCAGCGGCGGGGACTGGGTCAGATCGACCGAGTCGACCACGCCCTGGATCTGGGTGCTGATCCCCACGGCGTTGCCTGAACTGTCGGGCATGGTCGCATGCAGGGTGTATTTTCCGTCCGGCAGCTGGGAGCCGTCACTGGCCTGGCCGTTCCAGTTGAACGGCTGGTCCTTGCCCGAGGAGACCGCGTAGCTTCCGGAAAAGACCGTCTGCCCGCTGCTGTTGGTGATGCTGACGTTCATGGTCCCGGTGCCGGGAACGTCGAGAACCCAGGTCGCCTTGGAATTGTTCAAGGCCGCCGTCGAGCCGTCCACCACGGCGGTCTTGCCGACAAAGGTGAGCGCCTGGGTTGCCTGCGTCATCTGCTGCAGCGCGATCAGCGAGGTGAGCTGCTCGTTGGTCTTGAGCTGCTGCTCGACCGAGGCAAATTGCACGAGCTGCTGGGTGAACTGGTTGGTGTCGAGCGGATCGAGCGGGTTCTGATTCTGCAGCTGCGTGGTCAGGAGTTGCAGGAAGGTCTGGAAGTTCCCGGCCAGCGTCGCTTTGGAGGTCGCGCTCGAGGTCGTGCTCGACGAAGTCGACGAGGGAACGGGAGTCGTCCCTGAAACCGCAGGGGTCGCCACGATTGGGGATGTCGTCATATCGGTCTCCTCATACTCTGATGTCTACGCCGCCATTTGAATTGAGCATGCGCCCGTACGATCGGCCGGCGACCGCGGCGGGCACGGTTTCGTCTTCGCTGACCACCAACCGTTGCGCATTGGCGCCGCTCTGGTTGCCGTTGTTCTGGCCGGACGAAGAGTGGTCGCGCAGGCTGAATTGCAGACCACCATTGCCGGTCTTCAACCCGGCGTCGTCGAGCGCCTGCCTGAGTTGTGTCGCGTCCTGTTGCAGCATCGACAGCGTTTCCGGCTTCTCCACCCTTAGATGCGAGGTGACCTGACCGTTACGATCGACATCGATGCGGACGTCGATGCGGCCGAGATCGGCCGGGTCGAGCCGGACGTCGAAGCGAGTCTTGCCGCTGCGCACGGATGCCGCGATCTCGACGGCAAGCCCGCTCAACGGTACCGGCGCTCCGGTTGCCGCTGTTGCGGTCAAATTCGCCGCGGATAAGGCGGGAGCCGCTGACGGGGCCTGCGGCTGGAAGGTTGCCGGACCTTGAGGATTTGCGTCGGTGTTGGCGGGCGATGGCGCTGCGTCTTTGCCGGCGGACCCGGGGTCGCGGGACGAGATCGTGTCCGTCGTGGTCGCTGTCGTGCTGAAAACGTCCGGCTTGGCCACGCCTGCGGCCGCGGGTGCCGCGTCCGACTTTGCACCGTCCGCGGGTTGAGGGCCTGTGACGTTGAGGCCGACCGCGGTCGTGGCTGCCGTCTTGCTCGGGTCGGGGCTCGTGCTGCCGTCGCTCGCCGCTGGACTCTTGACCTGGGCTTGGGGCGTGCCCTTTGCGGACGTGGTCTTGCCGCCAATCGCCTGAGGTCCAGTGCTGGCCACGGTCAAGGCAACGTCGGTGGTATCCGTCACTCCGGGCTGCTCCGTCACGGGCACGGCCACGGACACGGCCGTCGTGGGTTTCGCGGTGGCGGAGATGGTTGCGGGCTGGGCCGAGCTCTTTCCAATGGTGACCGGCGTTACGCCAGGACCCGTGTCGGTATTGACCGTCGTCGCCACGGTCTCGGGACCGGCGCTGGCGGAGGAGCCGGTTGCCGTCGCTGCGGCGGTGGCAAGCGCTGCCGCGGCGATGGCCAGTGGTTTCGGGGAGCGATCCGGGGTCTGCGCCACGGTCGGCGTATCAGCCGGTGCGATCGTCACGGGAAGCACGACGGCGATCGGATCCTGAACCGTCAGAGCCGGTATGCCCAGTTGCGCGACGGTGGCCGCATCGGTTGCAGATGCATCGCCGCTGGCGGAGTCCCCGGCGGATTTATCGCTCGACTTGGTTTCTACGGCCTTTCCATCGCCGGTCTTCCCGTCGTCGGCCTTGCCATCGCTGCGCGACGCTTTGTCAGCGTCGGTGTCGGACGGGTTGGATGCCGCGGTTGCCGGGGAATCCGACGGTCCGGCGCGTCCGTCCGGGTCGGTTCGATTGCTCGAGGCGGACTTGTCGGGAGCCGTATCGCGCGGGGCCGGGCGATCCGGCGCTGCCCTGTCCGAAGGCCGTTGAGGTGCCGCCTGGGCAGGCGTGCTGGGACGAGGCTCGGGTGGGATGTTCGAATCCACCAGCGAGCCAAAACTGTCGGATCCCTGGGTGGGATCGAACCGGGCGGGTTTCGGCGGCGCGGCCTGATAGGACGTGCTGGCGGTTACATCTGACATTACGCGGACCACGGTCAGCCTCTTCCAAAAAGAACTCACAACCTTGGTGAGCAAGGAGCGGGCCATCCTCGTCGATTATTGAAAACGTATAATAATCAATAGGATGTGCAGAGACGTCTGATGGCAGCAGGGCCTCCGATGGGGTCCTTTTTCTGCCTCCCGGCAAGATTTGCCGTTTTGAGGCCTGCGGGACCTGCGGTCTTGGATTGCCTCCCGGGAATCCGGCCTATATTAAAGGCTGGCCTTGCAGCCGTTTCCCGATGCGGCCGGAGTGCATGAGGGCTCCCTGACCGGGAGCAACCGGCTTCTATCGGAAAACAGGCTTACCAATCGCCGAAAGGCGCTCGAAGGCAAGCCACGACAGCAGCAGTGACCGCAAACATGCTTAACAGTCTGGATATTGAAGGCCGACCGCAGGATACTAGGGTCGTCGTGGCGATGTCCGGCGGCGTCGATTCCTCCGTGACCGCCGCGCTGTTGAAGTCGGAAGGTTACGACGTCGTCGGCATCACGCTGCAGCTCTACGATCATGGCGCCGCGACCCATCGCAAGGGCGCCTGCTGCGCCGGCCAGGACATCCACGATGCGCGCAATGTCGCCGAGCGGATCGGCATCCCGCATTATGTGCTCGACTATGAGGACCGCTTTCGCGAATCCGTCATCGATCATTTCGCGGCGAGCTATGCCTTGGGCGAGACGCCGGTGCCGTGTATCGAGTGCAATCGTTCGATCAAGTTCCGTGACCTGCTCGCGACCGCGCGCGAACTCGGCGCGTCCGTGCTGGCCACGGGCCATTATGTCGCATCGCGCCGCCTCGCCGACGGATCGCGTGCGCTGGTTTGCGCCGCAGACGCCGATCGCGACCAGAGCTATTTCCTGTTTGCCACCACGCGCGAACAGCTTGCGGATCTGCGCTTTCCCTTAGGGAACATGACCAAGCCCGAGGTGCGCGAACTGGCACGGCGCTTCGGCCTCGAGGTCGCCGACAAGCATGACAGCCAGGATATCTGCTTCGTGCCCACGGGCCGCTATACCGACATCATCGGGCGGCTGCGGCCCAATGCCATGGAGCCCGGCGAAATCGTCGACATGGACGGACGCGTGCTCGGCCGCCATCAGGGGATCGCTCATTTCACCGTCGGCCAGCGCAAGGGCCTCGGCATTGCGTCGGGTTCGCCGCTGTATGTGGTGCGGCTCGATGCCGGCAGCCGCCGCGTCGTGGTCGGTCCGCGCGAAGCGCTGCGGACGGATCGTATCGTGCTGCGCGAGGTCAACTGGATTGGCGACGGCGCGCTCGATGCCGCCGTCGGCAGCGGCCTCGAAGTGTTCGTGCGGGTGCGCTCGACCCGCGCGCCTCAGCCGGCGTGGTTGCGCGGCGCCGACGGCCATTATGAGGTCGAACTGGTTGCCGGCGAGGAGGGCGTTTCTCCCGGCCAGGCCTGCGTCTTCTACGACGCGCTCGCGGGCCAGGCCCGCGTGCTAGGCGGCGGATTCATCCAGAGCGCCGCCGCCAAGGTCGTGGCCGCACCCGCTGCGGCAGGCCGGCGGCCGCTGGTCGAAGCCATCCGCGGCTAAATTCTCAGGGCAGGGCATGGCAGGCGACATCGATCGCGAGGGCGTCGAAAAGGCGTATGGCCGCTGGGCACCGATCTACGATCTGGTGTTCGGCAAGGTGTTTGACGGAGGCCGGCAGTCGACGATTGCCGAAGCCGACCGGATCGGCGGACGGATCCTCGATGTCGGCGTCGGCACCGGGCTGTCGCTCTCGGACTACGCGCGCTCGACCAGAATATGCGGCGTCGATATTTCGGAACCCATGCTGCGCAGGGCGCAGACCCGCGTGCGCGCCCTGGGGTTGGCCAATGTCGAGACACTCGCGGTGATGGATGCCAAGAATCTCGCTTTCGCGGATGGTTCGTTCGATGCAGTGGTGGCGCAATATGTCATCACCGCGGTCCCCGATCCCGAAGCGACGCTGGACGATTTCGTTCGGGTGCTGAAACCGGGCGGCGAGCTCATCCTGGTCAACCATATCGGCGCGGAAGACGGCCCGCGACGGCTGTTCGAACTTGCGTTCGCACCGCTGGCGCGCCGGCTCGGCTGGCGACCCGAATTTCCCTGGGAACGGCTGGTCAAATGGGCCGCCGCGAATCACCATGTGCGCCTCGCCGAGCGCCGTCCGATGCCGCCGATGGGGCATTTTTCGCTGATCCGCTACGTCAAATCGTAGGGAACTGGACCGCGGTTCCCGGTCTTTGGGCAGCCTGCCTGGGAACGTTCGGCTGTGCCGATCGTTTTTCCCGCATGGGTACGAAACATTCTTTTCTTGTGATCTTCGTGCTGTCGATGACGTTGAGTGCGGCGACCGCGCAGGCGCCGCCCACGCCAACGACCCCGCAGCAGCCGACCGTACCGCCGTCTGCGTCGCGCGGCGGTGATTGTGCGCGGCATAACAGGGGAGCGGACGGCTCGACGACGGGACAAACGGGCCAGGCGCTTGCCGACACATTGGCGAAATCCGACGGCGTGCTGTGTCCGCCCACAGACGTCGACCCCGAAATTCACGCGCCGGCTCCCGATGCCGGCAGGATGCCGGTGATTCCGCCCCCGGGCAGCCCCGGCGGGGACCCCACGGTGCGCCCGAAATAGGCACGGTTCTGTATGGGTTACCCGCGCTTTCCGTGTTTGCTTGACATGCCGGTGAGTGACTTCTTATATGCCGCGCGTTCGGGCGCCTGAGTGACTTCAGCCGCATGCGGACGCCGTGGCGGGGTAGCTCAGCTGGTTAGAGCACGGGAATCATAATCCTGGGGTCGGGGGTTCGAGTCCCTCTCCCGCTACCACCTTTCCCCACACTCCGCGAACTTTGTTGGGGTATGCATTTGCGCCGAGCAGGGCGTTCAACCGCCCAGCTATTTCGACCATGACTCCGCCTGGGCGCGCCGGGTCTCGGAAAACCGTCACCGTCTCGACAAGATCTCTAATTGCTTCAGCGGCGTCAGAATCTCCGGCATGGATCCCTTTGGACAAGGCATCCTGAAGAGTGGCGAGTTGCCCCTCGTAACGCGCCAAAATCGCCGGATGAAGGGCCACGATCTCGTTCGACGCCGGTTCGACCTTCAACTCATTGGCAATCTGCTTCCGCTCCTCGTTCAGGACAGTCGAGCGCGGCCCGAGCACAGCAGGGTCACCTTGCCCCTTGGCTATGGCGTCGACCAGTCGTTCAATCTCGCGATTGAGTTCCCCTAGCCTCGTTTCGAGATGCGCCCTTTTCGCATTCGCTTTGGCTGACAGGCGCTTCCGCTCATCGAGATAGGTTCGCACATATTCCGCAATCACGCTTGGATGCCTCATCTCTGCTTCCAATCCGGCAAGAACCGCGCTTTCCACCGTGTGTAGATAGAAGGTCTTGGCATCCCGGCACGTACCGCTTTCCGTGGCCGCGGAACAACGGATACGAATGCGCTCCGACTTGTCTTTCCCGTTGGTGGACATTCCGGCACCACAGGCACCACATCGGAGCATACCCGACAACATGTGACGTGGTCGCCGTTGCTTGTTGGGGTGCGTATGGCCGCGCGCTTGTTTCCGACTTTGTGCCGCGTTGAAAATTTCTTGAGATACAATTCGCAGCTCCGGCACGGCCACGATTTGCCAGTCCTTTTTGTCGTTAGGACGCGACAGGCGCTTACCAGTGTCAGGATCTTTGACCATCCTCACCTTGTTCCAGACAAGCCGACCTGCGTAGAGTTCGTTCTGAATGAGGCCTGTCCCGCGTTGCATATTTCCATTGATTGTGGAGGCGTTCCACGACCGCCCGCGCGGTGGCGCTATTCCTTCATTGTTCAGATCGCGGGCAATTTCGCGAGGCGTCCGCCCGCCAATATACTCCTCAAAAATTCGCCGGACGATCTGTGCTTCAGCTTCGACAATTGTTCGTTTGCCCTTGTCGCCGGCAATTGGCGCATAACCGTAAGCCCTCCCGCCTGCGTTGAGCCCCTGCCCAACACGACCAGACAGCCCCCGGCGCACCTTGTGGGCGTTGTCCTCGCGATAGAGCTGGCCCACCAGTCCGCGAAGTCCAACCAAAACTGTATTGACAACCCCCTCGTGGACGGCGCGGATTTCGATTCCAAGAAATGATAGCCGTTTGTGAATACCGGCAAGGTCTTCCATATCGCGCGAAAGCCGATCCAGAGCCTCGACTACGACGATATCGAATGATCCGTCTTTCGCCCGATCCAGCAAGCGAAGTAGGCCATCGCGTCCCATGATTGAGCCACCCGAACGCGCTCTGTCCTCATGGACATCGATGACGTCAATATTGTTGCGCGAGGCGTAGTCTCTGCAGAGCGTGATTTGATCTTCGATCGATCGCTCATTCTGGAGGTCGGTTGAGAACCGAGCGTAGATCAACGCCTTCTTCATCCGAGACTCGGATGTTGACCTGATCTCGTTCATAATCTTCCCTTGCCGCTTGGCGTGCCAATGCCCGTGCAAGGCGTAGAATCGCCTCATCTGGCGACGGCCGCAAGGGCAATTTGCGAATTCCGCGACGAACCACGATCAGCGGCCTCGTTCGCAGACGCCATACTGCGCGATCGGCAGCCCAAACCGATGCAATAGCTTCAATGTCCGACGACGGAAGTTGCTATCTATGACGGCTTCAGTTTGATCCATGCGCGAAACATGCGACCGAGTGCATGTCGTCGAAAGCCCGAGCTTCCCTCTGTCGTGGAGTCGGAAAGCGTAGCGCGCAGATCGGTGGTCATTGATCCAATTCGCGTAGTCTCCGATGTCACAAGAAGAGTGGATAATATTGCACTATCCGTCAGGCTCATAACCTGAAGGTCATAGGTTCAAATCCTACCCCCGCAACCAAGTAAGATGCTGTTAGTACAGCATTAATTAGAAGGCCGCTCTTCGGGGCGGCCTTCTGCTTTTGAAGAATCGCCACCGGGTCGCCACCGGCGGCCTTACTCATTTGCTGCTTAGAACCTCGCAAGCCGGCGCCCCAGGCGTCTCAGGCTTACGGCGTTGCGGAAGAGCGCAACCATAGAGTGACAGGAACCATAAAATTAGGTCCAAGAACAATTGCGGATGTTGTAGCTCCCGTGCCGCACACGATACGGTTGCCGACGGGGAATCCTTCTTGATGATTGTCAGACCTTGGGCAAATCCGTGACCGTTCTCGACGAGCCAAACGAGCAACTTCGCCTGGCAGGGGTGTATGAGCACCTCCGGCTGAAGCTGCTGGATCTTTCCAAGAAGAACCGGATGCTAAACTACGGCCTCGGCACCCGGTCGAAGAGGCATCTGCAAATCGTCGATGAGGTGATGGAAGAGGTCTACAGGAAGCTGGTCAGTGAAGATGCCTCGCTACGGATCCAGCCGCTCGATGAACCGGATGACATTCCCCCCGAAGAGAGGACTGAAGAGTTCGTCGCGGCGCTCGAGCATGCCAAAGTGTCCAATCTCGAATTCCTGACGAAGCTGCAGGCGCTGGAAAGCGCGGGGCGTGACGACGAACTGGCGCTTGCGAAGCTTGAGCGCGAGCTTCGTGACCATATCCGCAACGAATTCGAACTGCCACCGAGACCAAAGAAAGTCGAGATCAACCGGGCGGAGCATGCCCGTAAGGCAAACATCGACCCAAACCCTGAACTCGGCCGCGTCAAGACAAAGCCATCGCACAGTGATGCGTCCCTTCAGACCCTGAAGTTTCCCGACGAGCTCGAACGGGTCTTGGAGAAGATCGTCGCCGACGCGAAATTGTCGGAGCAGGAAATGGGAATCTCGACCCTCTTTCTCTCGTTCGGATTCTTGGAGTGGTACGAGTCCGACAACTCGGACAAGAAGGCGTTTGCTCCCCTGCTGTCGCTGCCCGTCAAGATCGACGTACGGAAAGCCTACGGACGCAATTCATTTTCCATATCGGCGACTGAGCCGTCCGCGGAGTCCAATCTCAGCCTGCAGAAGCTCTTGGAAACCGAATTTCACCGCAAGTTGCCGTCCTTCGAAGGCGGCGACGAAGAAGGCTTAGGCTCGATCGAAGCGTATTTTGATCTCGTCCAGGAAGCGATCAAGGATCTCGGGCGGTGGCAGATCCACCGATGGCTTGTCCTCGGCCACTTCGCCTTCGGCCGGTTCGCCGTATACGCCGACCTCAATCCGACAAACTGGCAGACCGACCCGGCCGCACACCCGCTCGTCGGTTCAATCTTGCGCGGCGTCGACAAGAGTTTCGAGGGTGATGGGGCCCTCATCCCGGGCGATCCGTCCGATTACTTAATCGACGACCCGCAGGTCGAAGCGGCCGCGCCGTTTCTGATCCATGACGCGGACGCTTCGCAGCACAGCGCCGTCATCGATGCCATGAAGGGGCATAACCTCGTTATTCAGGGTCCGCCTGGAACGGGCAAATCGCAGACCATCGCCAACATCGTGGCCAACGCCCTGGCCGCCGGCAAGACCATCCTGTTCGTTGCCGAAAAGCAGGCCGCGCTCGAGGTGGTGAAGCGGCGATTGGAGCGGGCAGGGATCGGTGACTTCTGCCTCGAGCTGCACTCGGACAAGGCGTCGTCGAAAGTCGTGCTCGAAAGCCTGCGGAAAAGGCTGAAGACCACGCCGGTCACCCTGCCTGCTCCGCCGAGCGAGTCCTGGCACGCGAACCGGAAGGAGATCGCGAAATATCTCGACGCGCTCCACAGCCCGAGGCCCGGCGGCCGGACGCCGTTCGACCTGATCTGGAAGGCGCTGCGCGGCTCAGCTGGCGCGCCGTCAGCCATCGACGCATTGAAGACTGTGAAGTTTCCGGACGATCTGCTCAACAGCCCCAGCCAATTGTCCGATGCGGAGGCCGGTCTTTCGCTTTTCGCCGGATCCAGTGAAACGTTCGCCCGGTCGTTCGGGCACCCGGCGCTGTCACCGTGGCACGCGCTCGGTGTGGAGTCGCTCCAGAGCACCCAGGTCGCAAGCCTTCTGGAATGCCTGACGTCACTCGCCGCTTCTTCGCGCGCCCTGGCGGAGCAAATTACGGAAACCCTCGATTTCGGGGTCGGCTCCCTGGATGATCTGTGCGCCGTCGTTGCGGCCGGCGCAGCGCTTGGCGCAAGGACTGTGCCGGAATCGGTCGGGATCGTCGCTCAACTGGATCTTGCCCAACTGTCCTCCGCACTCACCGCTGCGAAGGAGCTGCGCGCCGCCAATGACGCGATCGCGGCCCACGCTGTCGTCCCTGTGCAGAGTCCCGAGTCGTTGCGGAAAGTCACGGCGTTTCGATCGATTCCCTTGCCCGAGATCTTCTTCGAGAACGCTCCGGCCGACCTGGCGCGCGTGGCCCGCGAGACCATCGCCACCGACGAGCAGATCAAGGACATGCTGACCGGCATTTCCCCGGCCCTTGAGCTCTTTGGCCTCGACGGGACCTGGCCGGCGAGCAAGACGGATGCGATCGCCAAAGCCGTCATCGTGTCCACAAAAATCCCGGCGGAATACCGCATGGGCCTACATCTGAACCAACAGATCGACGTTACGGCCTTCGCCAATCTGCGCGACAGATGGGCCCGGCTGATGTCCGAAGAGGAGTCCTGGAGAGAAAGGCTGTCCGCGTACGGACGCAATGAATGGCCGCGCCCCACCGACCTGGGAGCCGCCGCCGAAAACATTGCGCAAATCGAACTTCGGTAAAGCCTTCGCGGCGATCAGCGGCGCCGCGAAGCCGGCCCGTGAACTTGTCGCGCGTCTTGGGCTGCCGAACGCGCCGGCGCCGGCGGACGAGCTTACCCGGCTGGCCGCGCATGTCAGCGCGATTTATGCGTTCGAAGACGATGGCGCCGCAGCGGACCTCTTGGGCGCAAGCTGGGACGGCCTAAATACCAAGTTCGACCAAATCGCGTTCGGGATCAAAGCCCGGCAGTATTTCGTCGAGCAGATCGGTCCGGACCTGACGCGCCGACTGATCCAAATCAACCCTGACGGCGTCCGCAACCTGCACCAGTTCGAAGAGGCGGCAAATTCCACCCGAAAAGCCTTCTCCAAGCTCGGCAGCCGGCTTGACGGCCGGTCGATCGACCTGACGATCGGCATGCTGGCGGACGAGATCGCGACCATGCAAGGTGTCCTGTCCGTCGACCCCGAAGGCTCGCTTAGCGAGTTGACGGTGCCGCTGCGCGAGCTTGCCGAGATCGCCACGCTCTACAAAGAACGCGACCGTCTCCAGAAAATCAACGACGGCTCGCCGCTCAAATACGCGGTCGAGGAACTGTCCAGGATGCCGGGTGGGATCGATGACGCGTTCGCTTCAATCGACTGGCTGACCGCGCTGCGCCATCTGACGGCGCCCGCATTCCTTCTGACCAAGCTCAGCTCTTCGGGCGCGCCGGATGCATGGCGCCGGACATCGGCCATCGCCGCCAACTCGCAGGCCAATCTGCGGGCGTACGACGACCAACGGACGCTCCTAGAAGGTGAATTCGGAATCACGCGCCATGGCCTGTTCGAGCCGGCCAAGCTTTCCGAGATCACGAGCGAACTTCTCGATCATCGTGATGAACTGCGCGAACTGCTCGGCCTCTACCGGGAACGACGCCGGCTGGAGGCGCTTGGGCTGAAGGATTTCATCGCCTGTGCGGACCGGCATCGGATCGAGCCGCAGCAGCTGCCGCAACTGATGGAGGCCGTCCTGGCCCACCGTGGCGCAGAGCTCGCGAAAAAATCGTCCGAAGCGCTTTGCGAAAACACCGGGTCTTCCTTGGAGAACCGCCGCAAGCAATTCGCCGAAAAGGACCGCGCCAAGATCCGAGACGACCGAAACAGGATCAAGGGGAAGCTTCTGATGCGCCAGCCCCTCGCTGGCGCCAGTTTCGGGAAGAAGAAGACCTGGACGGAAATGGCGCTTCTCAGGAACGAGCTTGAGAAGCAAAAGCGGTTTGTCCCTGTCCGTGCGCTTTTGGCCCAGGCTGGGCGGTCGATCCAGGCGCTGCAGCCTTGCTTCATGATGTCACCGCTTTCGCTCGCCAAGTTCCTCAAGGCCGGGTCGCTGACGTTCGACGTCCTGGTGATCGACGAGGCGTCGCAGATGCGCCCCGAAGACGCACTCGGCGCCATGCTCCGCTCGAAGCAGATCGTCGTCGTCGGAGATCCCAAGCAGCTTCCCCCCACCGACTTCTTCGCCCGATCGGGCGACGCCGGCCCGGATGAGGACGAGGACTTCGAAGACCTCGACGACGAGTCCATCCTTGAAAGCTGCCAGAAGACGTTCGGCCACAGGCGTCCGCTGAGATGGCATTACCGCAGCCGTTGCGAAAGCCTGATAAGGTTCTCGAACGAGCAATTCTATCGCCGCGAACTGGTCACGTTTCCTGCTTCGAAGCCAGGCTCCTTTTCGATCGACCTAATCCGCGTGGACGGTGCGTTCCAGGCCAGCCGCAACCCGACTGAAGCAAGCCGCATCGCCGAAGAAGCCATATCGTTCATGAGGCACTATGCCATTTCCGACGAGGACAAAATCCCGTCGTTGGGCATCGTTGCCATCAACCTGCAGCAGCGCGAGCTCATTCGGGAGGAGTTCAATCGGCTGCGCGCGGACGATCCTTTGGTCGACCTATACCTGGACAAGCTCCTGAGCAAAGGGGAGGAGTTCTTCGTCAAGAACCTCGAAAACGTGCAGGGCGACGAGCGAGACTTCATCTTCATCTCGATGACCTACGGCCGCGAACCGGGTGGCACCGCGATGAAGCAGCGGTTCGGGCCCATCAACCGCAAGCAGGGCCACCGGCGGCTGAACGTGCTGTTTTCCCGTGCAAGGATGCGGATCGGACTGTTCACCTCCTTCGGGTCGACCGACGTCGTTCCTTCGCCCGACAGCTCGGAGGGCGTGCACATTCTCAGGAAATACCTAGAATACGCGGAAACGCGCGGCCGCGTTTCCTCGATGCCGGGCGGCGACGCGGAATCCGACAGCGATTTCGAAGTGGAGGTCGCGGAGCGGCTCCGCGCCAAGGGTTACGCCGTCGACTATCAGGTCGGTGTCTCCGGAGATAGGATCGATCTCGGTGTGCGGCATCCCGACCACCCGGAACGCTATCTGGCCGGCATCGAATGTGATGGCGCGACCTATCATTCGAGCAAAAGCGCGCGAGACAGGGACCGCCTGCGGGAAGAAGTCCTCGTCCACAAAGGGTGGGACATCGTCCGGGTCTGGTCAACAGACTGGTTCGACAATCCGAACCTGCAGACGGCAAGGCTCACCGAGAAGCTGGAGGCGCTGCGGATCAGGCCGGCAACAAGTTCGGACGAGTACGCGTTTCATATCGACAAGCCGCCAAGCACTGCGGTCGATGACCAGGTCGAACCGGATCCGCCCGGAGAGCCCGGCGAGACGCCGGCCGCGGTCGATGACGCCGAAACCGGCGTCGGGACATCTGCAACACCGTCCTCCCCCGACGATGCAACGGCACCGTTCTCTGAAAAGGATTGTTTCCAAGCCCTCAGCGATTTCCGCAGCCACGTGATCGCTGTCGAGATGACCGACTGGGAGCCGCACCGATCCATCCTTCGCGACGCTATGATCGAAACGTTCGTGCGGCAAAAATTCTGCGATCCGGACGAGTGGTTCGAAAAGGTGCCAGGCTATCTGCGGCAGGGAACAAATCCCGTCGAGAAAGGTCGCTATCTCGACCGCATTTGCGACATTGTGGGCAGGCTTGACCGGAGCGCAACGAAGACCGGCGGCACGGAATTCAAGCTGGAACGCGGCCACGAGACGACAAAGCCGGTTCAGACAAAGTTGCCGCTCGGTTTTGGCGCGGAGCCCGACAAGCCAGCGAATGCAGAACCCGCCGGCGCTGAGTATTCTGCGGCCAATTTCTCGGAACTGGAATCGAGGCCGGATGCATCGCGATTTTACGATCGTGATTACGAGCCGGTCCTGCAAGACATGGTCGCGCATGTCTTGAAGCACGAGTCTCCGATCTATGAAGACCTGCTCATCGAACGCATCGCCCGTGCGCACGGATTCCAGCGTTCAGGCGAACGGATACAGAGAGCCGTCGGCAAGGTCATCGGAAAGCAATGTCTCAGGACGAAAGACGACGGCAGGACCGTCGTTTGGGGCGACGGATCGGCCTTGAGGCTCGTGACCTACCGCAACTGCGAACCTGACGTCCGATCGCACGGGGACGTCCCGATCGCCGAGCTTGCCAGTCTTGCCGTGCCGTATATCCGGGTGCGGCTGTCGGATGACGATATCCTCTATCGCATGGCGGACCATTTTAATCTGGGACGATTGAGAGAGGCAACGCGCGGTCGTTTTCAGATGGCCGTCGATCTCGCCCGGGAGGCGGCACGCGCCACGAATTCTTCGCCGTAGCTGTCCCAACCGCCGTTGCCTGATGAGGTCTAGGTGTGAAAGCCCGCCATGCGGCATATGTAATGTCCCAGTACCGGGAGCAGCCTATCGATCATATTGATTGGGAGGCCCGGGCGGCCCGTCTACTTATCGAAGCAGTCTGCGACATCGCCGGCACGCCACCGTTCGAGCACATAAGGGGTGATTCACGTCTACCGAGAAGAAAATATATTCGTTCCGACTTCATCGTGCTGTCGACCTGCACACCTCGATACAATACGACGTGTTCTGGCGCGATTTTGGTGCGGGAGCTGTCTCCAGGCCTCATAATCATACGCCAACCTCTTGCCAAGACGTTGACCCGGCAGCAACCATATAGAAGGGAATTTTCAGAGCAATCCCCGAAGCTTAGCGAGATGTTGATTCATCGAGTACCAACAAAAATACCAACAAAGTAGCCGGGAGAAGAAGATTGGTTTGGCGCCTCCCGCACGCAGTGGGTGGCCGCGTTAGGTCCGTCTATCGCGACGCCGCATTGACTGATGAAGGTAGCTTACTCGCCATCAATCGTGAAAATACCTTTTGGGGCTAACCTGAGCAAGCCAGCTAGCCGATTGTCGGTGCAGTGACCGGCGTAAGACGCGATTACGCGTTGCCGCAATCACATCCAGTATCGCTGCGTCGGCTCGTCCCGTACCCTTGGATGCACCAGGTTCGCAACCGACCCGGCTCTAATCCGATTCGCTCAGGCGCCTAAGCCGTGCCAGAAACGCTGCAAGGTCGGCGGCGTAAAACAACGTCTTCTTGCCGAACTTGACGCGTTTGAGGTCACCACGTTTGACCGCTGCGTAGAGCGAAGTGCGGCCGATGCTGAGCAAGTCAAGTGTCTCGCCGACCGCGTACGCTACCTTCGCAAGGCCAAAGGCACGAGGGTCGATCGGATCGTCTCTGGTGTCCGTGTTGCCCACACTCGACACTGCGTCGTTCGTCGAAACGTTGTCGCGGGATGTGCGAGGGGGCGCCATGGAACGCATTCTGCTCCGCGTCTCAGAGCAAATGAACAGCTGAAGTCCGCGCTATACTACGCTGCGGCTTCTTTCCCGGCGGGAGGCCGCGGACGGCGTCAACTGCGGTTTACTGTACGGCCGTCCCACAACAAAGAGCCATACTGGGGCGCGAACTTGTGGCCTTGCGGCTGCAGGCGATTCCGCTAGGATTTGAGGTCGGGAACGCCCTTATCTAGTGCCCGCCCGACTCGGTCAAATGGCGGTCCGACGCCGCAATCGTCGAGCATATAACCTGAAGGTCATAGGTTCTTTCGAAGCGGAGGGATATCGTCCGCGGGACGAGGCCCTTTTGATGCGGCGGGCTTGCCGATCGACAAAACGGGCATCGGAAGACTGCGTTACCGTGGATCGCTTGTCGGCAAATGCGTGCCGCTGTCGGTAACCAATGCCCTGTACGCATTGCTACGCACCGTGATCTTAAAGATGCATTAATCCCAGGATCCGACAGTCACGCGAGCATCACTGGGCTCACTCGATGCATCATTGTTTCGACGCGTTACGACGTGGCCCAGCGTGGACGTCGCGTCCAGCGGAGGGTGGCAGTGTCCGGCGAATCGCAGCACATACTTTGCATCGACGACGATGACGACACGCTCGACCTTACCAAGATGAGCCTGGAGCTGACCGGCGACTTCCGCGTCACCTGCCGCAGCAGTGCGGCGGACATCGTGTCTCTGGTCGCACGCGAGAAGCCAGGTCTGGTATTGCTCGATGTGATGATGCCGGATGTGGATGGCCTGACGGCCCTCAAGATGCTTCAGGAGTCGATGGCCCGGGAGGGAGCGGGTGTTTCTCCGGTCCCGGTCATCTTTGTCACGGCCCACGCGAAGCCTCAGCAGGTCAGGGAGTATCTCGATCGCGGGGCTGCCGGGGTGATCGCCAAGCCGTTCGATCCCAGGAAGATTTCCGCGGTCGTCGCCGACATCTGGCACCATGCTAGCAAGGAGCAGTCGTGAAACGTCTCGATTGTGTCGAGTTGTCTGCAATGTTCATTTGAATTCGTTGTCGTGCATGCGGGGTGACGTGAATGGACACGAGGATCCGCAACTCTGTATGGGCCTTGCCGCCGACGGGTCTCGGCGGATCGGTCTTGTCCTCCGATATCGGCACCGGGGCGGGCGGCGCGACGTTGCCGGACGCAAACGCCGGCACAGCGTTTGCGTTGAGTGGGGGCACCGCCATCGTCGGCGGTTCATCGGGCTTCGGGGCCACGCCATCTATCGAAGCGCTGCTCTCCAACGGCGTCACGATCGGTACCATCACGACGGATGCGGAACCGAAGGGCGCGGGCTCGATCGACGCGTCGGCGATCTCCGCGAGCCTTAAGTTGACGCTGACGCCCGCGGCTGATGGTCCCGCGACCGCAGCATTATCGGGCCCGACGGAGGGACCGCCGGTCGTCGCGGCAGAGGCGAGCGGTAGCCTCGGCCCAGTCGGCGCGACCTTGCTCGCCACCACCTCAGGTCTTGCTGCGCCAGCCGTGTCAGTCCGACTGGCGAGCGACACCGGCACCTCGGCGACCGACCACGTTACCTCGAATGCTTCGCTCACCGGCAGCGGCGATGGCAATGCCACCGTGACCTTCACGGAGGGGGCGACGGTCCTCGGAACAACGACGGCCGCGGCTGACGGCAGCTGGAGCTTCACGCCGAGCAGGCTCGCCGATGGCGCGCACACCATCGTCGCAAGCGAAACCGACGCCGCCGGCAACACCAGCACTGCCACACTCACCTTCACGCTCGACGCCACGGCACCGGCGGTGACGGCCGGTCTGGCGAGCGATACGGGGGCCTCGGCGACGGACCAGATCACCGCGAACGCGGCCCTCGCAGGCAGCGGCGATGGCAACGCCACCGTGACCTTCACCGAGGGCGCGACGGTCCTCGGAACAACGACGGCAGCGGCCGACGGCAGCTGGAGCTTCACCCCGAGCGGTCTCGCCGACGGCACGCACACGATCGTGGCGAGCGAGACCGATGCGGCCGGCAACACCGCGACAGCGACGGTGAGCTTCACGCTCGACACGACGGTGCCAACCATCACCGAAGCCCTTGCGAGCGACACCGGCACCTCGGCGACCGACCACATCACCTCGAACGCGGCCCTTGCCGGCAGCGGCGATGGCAACGCCACGGTGACCTTCACGGCGGGCGCGACGGTCGTCGGAACAACGACGGCGGCCGCCGATGGCAGCTGGAGCTTCACGCCGAGCGGGCTCGCCGATGGTACGCACACCATCGTCGCAAGCGAGACTGATGCGTCTGGTAACACTGGCAGCGCCACGCTCAGCTTCACGCTTGACACCACAGCGCCTGCGGCGACGGAGAGCCTGACGAGCGACACCGGAACGTCGGCGACCGACCACATCACCTCGAACGCGGCCCTTGCCGGCAGCGGCGATGGCAACGCCACGGTGACCGTCACGGAGGGCGCGACGGTCCTCGGAACAACGACGGCAGCCGCCGACGGCAGCTGGAGCTTCACCCCGAGCGGGCTCGCCGATGGCACGCACACGATCGTGGCGAGCGAGACCGATGCGGCCGGCAACACCGCGACAGCGACGGTGAGCTTCACACTTGACACCACGGCGCCAACGGTGACTGAGACCCTGGCAAGCGACACCGGGACATCGGCGACGGACCGCGTCACGTCGAATGCCGTGCTGACCGGCAGCGGCGATGCCGGCGCGAGCCTGACCTTCACGGAAGGCGCCACCGTGGTGGGCGCCACGACCGCGGCAGCCGACGGCAGCTGGAGCTTCACGCCGAGCGGGCTCGCCGATGGCACGCACACCATCGTCGCAAGCGAGACGGACGCCGCCGGCAACACGGCAACGGCGACGGTCAGCTTCACGCTCGACACCACGGCGCCAACGGTGACTGAGACCCTGGCAAGCGACACCGGAAAGTCGGCGGCCGACCACATCACTTCCAATGCCGCGCTCAGCGGCAGCGGTGACGCCAATGCCACGGTGACCTTCACCGAGGGCGCGACGGTCCTCGGAACAACGACGGCGGCCGCCGACGGCAGCTGGAGCTTCACCCCGAGCGGGCTCGCCGACGGCACGCACACCATCGTGGCGAGCGAAACCGACGCGGCCGGCAACACCGCGACAGCGACGGTGAGCTTCACGCTCGACACGACGGCGCCAACCATCACCGAAGCCCTGGCGAGCGACACCGGAACGTCGGCGACCGACCACGTCACTTCCAATGCCACATTGACTGGCACCGGCGACGGCAATGCCACCGTGACCTTCACCGAGGGCGCCAGCGTGCTGGGCACGGCGACGGCGGTCGCCGACGGCGGCTGGAACTTCACGCCGACCGGGCTCAGCGACGGCACACACACGATCGTGGCGAGCGAAACTGACGCCGCCGGCAACACCGGCACCGCCACGCTCAGCTTCACGCTCGATCGCACCGCGCCTGCGGTGACGGAGAGCTTGGCGAGCGACACCGGAACGTCGGCGGCCGACCAGGTCACTTCCAATGCCGCGCTCACCGGCAGCGGCGACGGCAATGCCACCGTGACCTTCACCGAGGGCGCCAGCGTGCTGGGCACGGCGACGGCGGCCGCGAACGGCAGCTGGAGCTTCACGCCGAGCGGGCTCAGCGACGGCGCGCACACCATCGTGGCGAGCGAGACCGACGTCGCGGGCAACACCGCGACAGCGACGGTGAGCTTCACGCTCGACACGGCGGTGCCAACTGTCACCGAAGCCATGGCGAGCGACACCGGCACCTCGGCGACCGACCACATCACCTCGAATGCGGCACTTGCCGGCACCGGCGACGGCAATGCCACGGTGACCTTCACGGAGG